>Ga0157371_10000627_pt1 | contig 41942 bp, 36 predicted proteins | sample C45metaG_FD_113462 | JGI IMG/M metagenome (GOLD analysis project Ga0157371, IMG submission 113462) | Corn rhizosphere microbial communities from Kellogg Biological Station, Michigan, USA - C4-5 metaG | ecosystem: Host-associated > Plants > Roots > Rhizosphere > Soil | place: USA: Michigan... | reverse complement strand
GGAAAACGTCGTCCCGTACCCGCTGCCGGCGAACAAGACCCGCAGCACCTTCAAAACCCTCAGCTCCAAGGGTGGCGGCGGCTTCAACGAACTGCGCATCGAAGACAAAAAGGGCCAGGAACAGATCTTCCTCCACGCCCAGCGCGACTGGGACGAAAACGTCGAGCACGACCAGAAAATCCGCGTCGGCAACGAACGCCACGACATCGTGGAGCAAAACAGCTACAGCGAATTCAAGGCCGAAGAACACCACACCGTCTACGCCGACCGCAAAGTCGAAGCCCGAGCCAACGACCACCTGACCGTAGGGGTCAACCAGCACATCAAGATCGGCACCGGGCAATTCATCGACGCTGGCCAAGAGATTCACTTGAGCAGCGGCATGAAAGTCGTGCTCGAAGCCGGCAGCGAACTGACCCTCAAGGGCGGCGGCAGCTTCATCAAGATCGACGCCAGCGGCGTGATCCTGAGCGGCCCGGTGATCAACATTAACTCCGGCGGTGGACCGGGAAGTGGGACCGGGGCGGCGCCGTTGTTGCCGGGGGTGTTGAAGCAGGCGGATGCGGACAGGGCTGGGGCGGTGTTGACGCCGGCTCAGGTTAATACGTTGAAGCGTAATGCGCCGTTTTGTGAAGAGTGTGAGAAGTGTAAGGCAGGTGTTTGTGCGATCTGATCTGTTGACTCCGCAGGCGTGGCTTGCAGAACGGCCGTTGCAGGCCAATGAACATCTTTATTTGATCGTCAGCGCCGCCAGTGATGCCGAAGCGCTCAAGACGCTTTATCAGAACGACCCCACGACTCAGGCGACGCCAATCTGGGGCGGAACCCCCTACGCAGGCTGGCAACAGGTCATGCCCTACCTCGTCGAGTTGAAACCCAACTCCGGTTTTCTGCAGTGGATCGCCGAGACGGACGCGCAGGACTGGGGTTGGCTGGCGGTTTCAACCAGCTCGCCCGACGTGGTGTTCGAACACCTTCGCAGCCTGACCCAAGTGCGCATGCCCGACGGCACCGAGGTGTTTTTCCGGTTCTGGGATGGGCGGCATATCTTGCCGATTCTTGAGGGATTGGGTGACGCGGCGGGTGAAGTGCTGCCGGTGTTTGATCGGTATCTGATTAATGGGAAACGGTTGGACGTTGGGCCGCGAGTGGTGCCGAAGGCGAAGGATTGGCCTTGGTGGGAGGTGCCGAAGGAGTTGCTTGATGGCCTGGCGAAAAATAACCCGTCAACCCAGGTGGGCAACCTGATGCAGTGGCTGGAGATGGAACGTCCAGACCTCTACGCCGCTTACCCCGAGAGCAACCTGAAGCTGAAAATCGCACGTTTCGTGCGCCGCCCGGATGCTCCGAAAAACCTGAATGAAGCACTGTTAAACCACCTGATTCTGGAGCAAGGCTGATGGATCGCGTTGCCTACGTTGATAACCAACTGAGTACATTCAAGGACAGCTTGAAGCTGTATCAGGAACAAACCAAAACCTGGTACGCGAAGGTCGCCGATAAAGGCAGCCGCGCCGCCGACCTGCCCTCCCTGCTTGGCATGGAACGAGTGATTACGGTTGGCAACACCAGCAAATCAGTGAGCACGACTGACGGTGACTTCACCTCAAACGTCGCCCAGTGTCCTCTCAAGGGGCCGTTGCTGATCGAGAGCAAATTCGAATCGGTTTACGACATCCCGTTAGGCGATATCGAAGTCGAAATCGTTGCGGTTGAAGGCGGCGCGATCAGCAAGGTCAAGCTGGATGCTCAAGGCAAAGCGGCCTGGACAGGTGGTGTTCCGGGCAAGTTCTACAAGATCCGCGTTCACAACGAAGTGACACCAGCGCAGATCGATACGCTATTCAACTCCTATGGCGGTCTCACCGCGGACCTGGAAGGTTTCCTGCGCAAGGAGTGGGCAGGGTTCAAACCTCAGTGGTCAAATGTGTCGGCTTCCGGCACCGCAATGGCTGTCGGCAACGGCATCCTTGAAGGCGGCTGGGAAGCGATAAAAGGTGTCTGGGACGGCATCAGTCTGGTGCTGGATATCCTGCAAGACCCTGGCAAGTTTGCGAAAGACCTCGGTGCCGGCACTCAGAAGTTGATCGATCTGGCCAAACAAACGCCCGACGTCATGAAAAAGGCCATGTTGCTGGCCAGCGACGAGGCCGCCCTGTTCCTGATGGTGCGCAGCGCCGTTATCTGGCTGGCGGGCCTGCCGCCGATGAAGATGGCCGGTGACGTCGCAAAAATGACCACGGCGGCGGTCGTCGGAATCGCCATCGACATCGTCATTTCGATCGTGCTGACCATCGCAGCGGAAGGCACTGGCGTCATTTACCTCGCGGCACGGTTGAAGAAGTACGGCGAAATCATCATCAAGGCAGTGACCGGCTTTGTGGAGTCGGTGTTCAAGATCATCAAAGGCTTCATGGAATACGTCACGAAATACACAGCGGTTGCGGCGCGTGGTGTGACGGCGCAGGTGAAGAGTGGTTTGGCGCAGTTGCGGTTTGACGGGAAGAAAAACGCGAAACTGGGCAGGGGCAAAGCCGGTGATGACGTTTCCAGACAAGCAAAGACACCTGCCAACCAGAGCGCCGAGCCTGCCGCGAAAACCTGTACCGACAAATGCCCCGTTTCGATGGTCACGGGCGAAGAGTTGTTGACGTTGAGCGATGGCCAACTCGACGGTCTGCTGCCGTTTGAGTGGACACGCCTGTACCGAACCAGCGCCGTGGAGATCGATTGTGGTTTGGGATACGGCTGGAGCCATGCGCTGGCACACCGGATCGAAATCAACGGTGACGAAGTCATCTGGACCGACCACGAAAACCGTGCCACGCCGTTCCCGCTGCCGAGCCAACAACGCCCCGCCATTACCAACAGCCTGTCTCGGGCTGCGATTTTCATTGGTGACGATCCATCGGAGCTTGTTCTCGCGCAGGCCGGAAACCGCCCCTCGTTCTACCACTTCCGCTTCAACAGCAAAGGCGCAACCTTGATTGCCATCAGCGATAGCTATGGCAACCGGTTGCACATCACTCGCGATATACATGGGCGGATAAAGCGCCTCGACAACGGTGCCGGTCGCGCCCTCCTCCTGCGTTATGACCGCAAGCACATCGTCGCCGTCGACTATCAACAGTTCCTTCCGGCAGACAATCTGGAAGACGCCTGGAACACCGTCCAGACGCTGGTTACCTATAGCTATGACGAGCAGCATCGCCTGATCGAAGCGAAGAACGCGGCCGGTGAAGCCGAGCGCTATCGCTACAACGATCAACACGTGATTCTTGAACGGCAACTGGCGGGTGGCGCCAGTTTCTTCTGGGAGTGGGAAAACGAAGGCAAACTGGCGCGTTGCGTTCATCACTGGGCGAGTTTCTCGCAGATGGAAGCGCACTACGTCTGGGACGATAAAGGCAGCGTGACCGTTACCAACGCCGATGGCAGCGAAGAGGTTTACACCCACGACGATAAGGCACGGTTGGTCAGCAAGATCGACCCCGATGGCGCTGAACACCTCAAGGCCTATGACGAAAAAGGCCAACTGATCGCCGAAAAAGATCCGTTGGGCGCTGTGACCGAATACCGGTACGACGAAGACGGCTTGATGACGGCCGTCATTCCTCCGGAAGATGAACCTGTCACTTATGAATACAGCAATGGATTCGTCAGTGATGTTCATCGCGGCAAAGCCACGTGGAAGTATCAACGCAACAATCAGGGCGACATCACTCAACAGGTCGACCCCGACGGCAACGCCACCCTCTACAGCTACGACCGTCAGGGCCGTCTGCTGGAAATCCGCCACCCCGATGGCAGCCGCCATCAATTAGGCTGGAACAACCTTGGTCAACTGCTGGAAGAAAGCCTGCCCGACGGCGGCCAGCGCAAATATCGTTACGACGCCTTGGGCAGGCAGATCACCCGCCAGGAAGAAACCGGCGCGATCACCCACTATCAATGGGACGCCGCCAATCGCCTCGCACTGGTCACCCTCCCAGGCGGCGCCACCCGAGCGTTCACCTACAACGCCTACGGCAAAGTCACCGCCGAGCGCGATGAATTGGGTCGCATCACCCGCTACGAATATGCCGATGGCCTACACCTCGTCAGCCGACGGATCAACCCGGACGGCAGCCAGTTGCGCTACCGCTACGACAATTCGCGCCTGTTGCTGACCGGGATCGAAAATGAACGTGGCGAGCAGTATCACCTTGATTACTACGCCAATGGCCTGATCCAGCAGGAAACCGGATTCGACGGTCGTCGCACCGCTTATGAATACGACCTCAACGGTCAGTTGCTGAAGAAAACCGAGTTCGGTGATGACGGCAGCGAACTGATTACCGTGTACCAACGCGACGCTGCTGGCCGCTTGCTGGTAAAAACGCTGGCCGATGCTGAGGAAATCCACTACAGCTACGACGCCTTCGGACGCCTAGTAAACGTCGATGACGGCCACTGGCCGCTCGCCTACGAATACGACTTGCAGGATCGCCTCGTCACCGAACATCAAGGCTGGGGCACCCTGCGCTACGAATACGACACGGTTGGTCAACTCAAACACTGCCGCCTGCCGGACGGCAGCAAACTCGATTACCACCATCAACGCGGCGGTCAACTCAGCAGCATCGACCTCAACGGTTCACGTCTGACCACCCACCAGTTCAGCGCTGGTCAGGAACTACAGCGCCAACAAGGTCTGTTGCTCAGCCAATACCAATACGACGAACAAGGCCGTCTGCAAGCACACAGCGTCAGCCAGAAAGATCGCAACTTATTCCGCCGTCGTTACGCCTACGACGCCAATGGCAACCTCGCCGGCATCGATGACAGCCGCAAAGGCAACCGCAGCTTCCACTACGATCCACTTGATCGCCTGATCAATGTTCGCGGCAGCACCCCGGAAAGCTTCGCCCACGACCCGGCCGGCAACTTGCTGGGCCAAGGCGATCAACCCGCCGCGCACCTGGCCAACGTCAAAGGCAACCGTCTGCTGATGCAGGGCGACCGCCACTACGACTACGACGCCTACGGCAACCTGACCCGAGAACGTCGCGGCACCGGGCAGAAACTCGTCACCGAATACCGTTACGACTGCCAGCACCGCCTGATCGGCGCCAGCCTGCCGGGTGGCAGCGTTGCGACCTACAAATACGACGCCTTCGGCCGCCGCATCGAAAAAACCGTCGACGGCAGCACCACTGAATTCCTGTGGCAAGGTGAACGCCTGATCGCCGAAAGTGCAGACAACCGCTATCGCACTTACATCTATGAGCCGGGCAGCTTCCGTCCGCTGGCGATGCTCGACGGTGAAGGCCCACTGAAAGCCACGCCGTTTTACTACCAACTCGACCACCTTGGTACGCCGCAGGAACTGACCGATTACAGCGGTGAGATCATGTGGTCCGCCAAGTACCGCGCCTACGGCAACCTCGCCGCACTCGACGTTGCTGAAATCGACAACCCGTTGCGCTTTCAGGGGCAGTACTTCGACGCGGAGACGGGCTTACATTACAACCGGCATCGCTACTACAATCCGGGGACCGGGCGGTTCTTGACGCCGGATCCGATCAAGCTTGCGGGTGGGTTGAACAACTACCAGTACGTGCCTAACCCTACGGGGTGGGTGGATCCTTTAGGGTTGAACGGATGCCTGGATAATGGATCCACTCCATCAAGCACGGTAAAAAACCCAGCTACCAATACGACAGTTAATGAAGGAGCCCCTACCGCACCTGCGGCACGCGATAACTCAGCCCACAATGTTGCTCTCTTTGAAAGACAACGCGCAGGCTATGCGGCACAAGAAATAAAAGCTGCTCAGCCAATAGATAGCGCATTGAAAGAGGACCCGATGCATAGGGCACCAAGCTATGTTGTTGACCAGATACCAGATAAAGGGAGAGTATTTCCACTAAGGGGCGGAGATGGCACAAACAATACACTTACCCAAATGCCAGGTACTATGAACGATAGAAAAGGGATTTTTGAATGGATAGTAAATTCAAAAATGCAACTAACCCATCAGAGATTTATCCCTGAAGGAAGAATAACTGGAACACCAAACCAGATCCCATCAAAATTACCCAAGTAGAAAAAATGAAACCACTACCACTTAAAAGTCAATACATATACTCTAAAACGCCATGGCTTAGCTGGAGAGAACTATTTTTTGGACTGGAGAATGGATATATAGATGAAAAAACACTATCCGAATATGTTTGCGACGCATTAAACAGCACATCGCCACCCGAAGCATTTGAACTTGCATCATTAGAGCCACAGGAAAATCACTTAGCAAGAAACTTACTCAAATCACTAAATGAGAAATACTCATCAACAGAATCAGACCCAACCAAACCTTGGATATTCTTATTGCTTTCATATTTATTTGAGAACAAAGAAAAATATGACGACCCACTGGGGATAGTAGAGCAGTTGTATGCGGACTTTGACTACCCAGAAGAAATTTCACCATTAGTAAGATATATGCCTTTACCCGAAGGGGTAGAAGGATCTGAAGATCTACTACTTCAGAACTGGAGGACGGCCTTATCAAACTACGAATCCGTGTTTTCCCACCAAGACAGGACCCAGAACAAAAACTAAAAAATAGAAGCATGAACACCAGCAAAAAAAAAGGGGACGGATTTATTTTCACTACAGAAAATAAATCCGCCCCCTTTTTTTTATTCCTGCAGAGTAAAAATGAAAAAATACTACTGGTATAAAAACTGCCCAGCCTGCAAACAGGGTAGATTGATTATTACCCGCGACCTCACTCATGAAAGGCTATATCTGCACTGTGAAGAGTGCGAGATGGGCTGGTTAAATTCTAGCACGCGAATGAAAACAAAAATGGATTTCTTACTTTGCTAGTTGACTTCGAGACGGAAAACCCAACTTTAGAAACAATTCAAATAAACAATTGGTCCGAAATTGCAAAACATTCATTTGAAGAATAATAACAATTAAAAACCTGACTTTATTTAATACCATATAAACTGTTAAAAAGAAAAAAAGGGGACGGATTTATTTTTCACCACAGAAAATAAATCCGTCCCCTTTTTTTATATTTGGACAAAACACTTACAACCGTGACCAACTTCCACCCCACTATGAAGTGACTTTATGAAAACCCGAATACTGACAGAGTTCCAGAAAAGCATCATTCATAATTGCCTATTGGACCTTAGGGACTCTTCTTCGCTGAACAATCCAAGCTTCCTGCCTCTAGCACTAGACAGCCTTCTAAAATCCAAAGGTTTCGGTATAGAAATGTCAGGAATTTATATCAGCACCGATGAAGACCCAGAGAACATCCCAGATTATTTACAAGAGGGCATCTCATTTGAATTCATGGATGATCATTTAATACTTTCATTTGAGGACGCAACATCATGCATCATCGACTGGTGCAAAAAAAATCTCTCACAGGACAATGAGGAGACGCTTCTCAAAGCAGTGAAACTTGAAGAATTATTAAAATAGAACGCATCTACAATATCAGCATCAAAAAAGGGCCGTCATTCACAGCTTCCCCGCCGCCCCGGAGCAAGTTCAAAAATACATGGGAAAGACTAAATAATATGAACTCCTCATTAAAATATAAACTACAGCCAATTCGGGCACCAAGCGGATGGACAATTACAATAAATAATTTATTTGAAGTAGAACTAACTAAAGAAACTGCAGAATGGTTCAGCAGTTCAGTTCTTCTAGGAGGAGTTAGAACAAGCACTGGTCATTGCTTTGACGCCAGAGTTGAGCCCGAGGGGGATCCGGACGGGGAATTTATTATTGAATTTCTAACAATTAAATATGACCACAAAGGTTTACCAGTAAAAAACTCTGAGGTTTTTTTAGGAGACTTCAAAACAAAGAACAAAGAGGAGTTTATTGAGAAAATTGAATCCTATATGCTTAAGACTTGACACCACGATGGAGCAACACCTGCTTATTTTTTACCAAACTTTCCTGCTATTGATCACTTACACTACAACTACACTCCCGTGGAATATGAAAATCTCGAAAATATTGCCCGAACCAGCTTAATGGACAAATATGAGCAATAAGAAAACCATCCCGCGAAAAGTTTGGTGGGGACTGGAAGCGAAATCTTATTCGGAGATCGCGCAAGAACTACCTACAAATGACGAGTCCTTGCGCAGCTGGGTGGCCATATACGCGGTATACCACTTGAATTTCGCAGACAGATACCCCGGCGAACGCTATTACAAATTTTTGGAAAATTCAAAAAACTCAAAATTTGTCGCAATAGAATTTACCATTCCCAAGCACATACTTGAAACAAGAGATAGTATTGATAGCAGCGACACCACAATCATAAAGTGTCAAACACTAGAGTCTGAAGAGGACATAAATGTCTTTCTTCAGCAGAACAACATAAACCCAGAACTGTTCACACCACCTTGGACTTGTGAATATCCGCTAGACTGAAACCGGCAAACGGGCGCCCCTTGTTTCTTTCTTTTTTGCGTGTCTTAAATGAGTAAATAAAAGATGTGGACTTCTTTAATATCCGACAAAAAACAATGGATTTCTGTTTTCGGGGATAAATACACACCTAAAAGCCTTAACATCTCTTACGCGATCTTCAAGGACAACTCTATAACACTTAAGGTGTACGCTCCCATAGAAGAAAATACATGTCCAGAAAAATGGCTACGCAACGGGCACAACGAGTATGAATTTGAGATATTATTGAACGAAATAAGCGATGTCAAAATTTCAAATTTTAGCTTTTATGGCCCCATACATATAGAAGTCAATAACAATGAAACTTACAATGACATACATATAGAAATCAATAGTTATTGCACACTTGACTGCGTGGCGAAAAGAATTTTTATGACAAATATAAAAGCTTACTACAATGACAACTCAGCCTAATTATATAGCCAAAAATTGGACGAATTTATTTTCGCAACAGAAAACGGCGAGTGCTTCACCAACGAGCGAACGGGATAGCTCAGGACAGATACACCACCGCCAACACCGCTACGAGCCTCACACAAATGACAGCCCTTCCCCTCCCACACATCCACGCTCCCGAATCAGTCCCCCAAAATACCAAAAACCAAATTATCACCCCCACACAACCACCACCCCCGATTATCGACTAACCGGTCAGTTTTTGAATTGATGGCGTTGTTGCACAGAAAAACAAGATCAAAAGACAGGCACGCAACGCGCCCCAAGAAGGTGTTCGCCCAGTGTAATGGCCTTGGCAATCCATGCACCGGTAAAGAGCCCTGCCACTGGGCGAACGAGAAGTATTCTAATTGATGTTCTTGAAGTTGTCCGCACACACAACCATGAATTTTATCGATACAACTTTTATTACATGTCGTTCCAAATATTATTTTTCAAAACTTCTAAACCCACCAGTTCGACCATTAAAACTGATTGTTCTTATACAAAAAATTTGTACAAGAACAATCAAACTTATAGAGCTAATACTCAACTTCAGTGTTTACTGGTCACTTTCAGTGTGTCGGTGTAGGTCACGATGACACTCTGTCCAACTTTCAGGTCTTTCAATTTCGCTTGTATTTCGGGTCTTACGACATCAACAGTTTTGGATTGGCCGGCCGGGTTTTGGAAGGTGACCTTGTGTTTCTTCACATCGATTTTGGTAATTTTCAGCTGGACTCGTACCTGGCGGTAGGCTTCGCCACCCGGGTTGTCGCTGCCTGGGGCGGCGCGGACTTCGCCGGCGCGTTCGACGGTGCCTGGCAGGCCTTTGTCGATATCGGTGTCGAGGGAAGCCGCTACGGAGCGGGTGACTTTGACGTTAACTTGATCGCCGACTTTCAGTTTGCCGAGATTTTTTGCCTTGTCGGTCAGTTGCACATGAACCTGATTACCTTCAGGTCCTTCCAGGACGACTTGGTGGGCGGCAGCGTCGACCGAGACTACTTTGGTGGTGACTTGGTCTGCCTCCACAACGGCAGACAGCGGGATCTCCGCGGCCATGGCGCTGAGGCTGGCGGCGGACAGCAAGGTTGCGAGGGTGATGGCTTTGGTCAGTGCATGGAGTTTCATAGGCGATACATTCCCTGTGATGGATGGCAACAGACGGCTCTGGCCCTTGGGTCAGTGCTGTCTGTGCAAATCAGCATAGACGCTGATCAGGGCGTATTCGCAGTTTCTTGCGCGGTGGATTCGCCGCTTTCTGTGCCTTTGCCGCTGTCCTTGCGCCGGTTCGGGTCGGTGGGGCGCAGGGCGTCGTTGTCGCGTTCGACTTCGCCCGGTGGGCGTGGCTCGTCAGGGTTTTCGGTATCCGGTGTGGGGTTCATGGCGGGTCTCCTCAGGCGTCGGGATCGTCAACTTCTTGGGCGACGTTCACGGCGGGCGAGTCTTTGTGGGATTGTTCGGCCTTGGCCTTCAAGGCCTGCCACTGTTCGAGGTCGATGGCGCCCTGCCCCAGCAAGTCATCGGCCACCCGCAGCAGTTCGCTGTAGTGGGCGTCGGGGGATTGCTGCCAGTAGGCCTTGTCTTCAAACAGACGCCGCCAGGTATCGAGGTCAGGTGGTTTGAGGTCGTCGCTCATGACGGGCTCCAGTGAACGGGCTTCTTAACGTAGGAGGCCGACGCCCGAGCGAGAGTTCCGCCTCAATACCCGGTCATTTCAAGGTATCCCGTGCCGCCGCTGAATTGCACCGGGCCTTCCCAGTACGGAATGCGCAAATCCATCCAGGCATTGGGGTTGAGGGCCTTGAGCGTGACATCGAAGTGTTTGCCGGGGATTTTGATCGACCAGCGTACCGGCATCGAACGTCCGGCGACGTTGGCGGTGTCTTGCGGGGTGAGGATGATGTCGTCGGCGTGCAGCAATTGCGTCTGGCCCTGGGCGTCGATCCAGGTGCCGGTCAGGTAAGGCGCGCCGTCCTTTTGCCGCATGCGGTAGAGCATCACCTGTTCGCCGCTGTCCAGGTGCAGGGAAAACCAGTCCCACCCGGTTTGATTGGCGGTCAACGGCTGGCTGCTCCACTCGCGGTCGAGCCAGGCCGGCCCGCTGACTTGATAGGTCTTGCCGTCAATGACCAACGCGCCACTGGCCTGGAAAAACGGCTGGCTGTAGTAGTACGACGCCTGCCCTTGTTCGGATTTCTGACTGAAACCCTTGTCCCCTTGAAGCACCAGCGGTCGAGTCGACGTGAGCCGCAATTGGTAGCTGAAATCCTTGTCCCGGGCACTGAGTTGCAGATCCGCCAAGGCATCGGAACCCTGGCTGCTGAACCGCCAATCATCGATCCACGCAATGAACGGCGCGACACTCACGCCCGCCTGGCCGACGCCGCCACGGGCATAGCGTTCGGCGGCGTGATGGACCGTCGCCGAAGTCACCGCCGCATGCCCCAGCCAAATTGTCTGGTTACCCCACCCCGGCTGCTCCGCAACAGCCTTCAGCGCGCTGCGAAACAACGTCCATTGCACGCCGAACTCGCGGCCCTGCTCATCCTTGAGGTTGGCCGTGACGTACCACCATTCAATGCGAAAGCCGTCATGCGGCCCGTGATCCGCCGGAAAGCTGAAGACCCGACCGGGCACCACGGGGGTGAATACCGAAGCCTCGCCACCGAGGCCGGCAAAACCTTTCTCGGCAGGCGCCGGGTTATCGCAGCCGCTCAGCAATGCCGATAACAACGCCAATAACAATCCCAATAACGGCAAGCCGACCTTAATCCTCATGCGCAAAGGTCCTCAGCAGGTCCGCCGGTTGCGTGCGATACAGCGAATACAGCGGCCACGCCGATGCCAGCAACGTCGCGAGCAATGCCAGCCCCATCAATTGCAACAGCTGTAGCGGAAACACCCGCAATGGCAGTCGCCAGCCAAACGCCTGCACGTTGATCACCGCATCCAGACACCACGCCAACGCGATGCCCAACGGCAACGCCAGCACCAGCGTCAACACCGCCAGCAGCCAGGTTTGCCCGAGATTGAGCAGCATCAATTGCCGCCGGGTCACGCCCAGCGCCCACAACGGCGCGAGCTGTCCGAGGCGGCTCTGGCTCTGGGTCAGCAGGCTGATGAACAGCGCCACGCCGGCAACGGCCAGAGTCAGGCTGTTGAGCGCGGCGGTGGCGGCGAAGGTGCGTTCGAACACTTGCGTGGACCACCCCTTGAGCCGCGCCTGATCGACAATCCGACTGTCGTCCAGGGCGAAACGTGCCTGCAGCGTTTTCAGGAACCCGGGGATCAACGCCGGTTCGATGCGCAAGTTGAATCGATTGGGCGTGAGCTGTGGCCAGCCGCGCAGCAGGTGATCGACGTTCACCAGGATGTGGCCTTTGGGATTGCCGTAGTCGGCGTAGATCCCGACGATTCGTGGCGACCACGGCCCGCCCGATGTGGGAATGGTCAGGTGATCGCCCAGACGCACTTTCAAGCGCCGGGCCAGTTGCTCGCTGAGCATCACCGCATCGTCCTTGGCCAAGCGATCCCACGGATTGTCGCCCAAGGACTCCAGCAACGGCCAATGCTGGCGATAGGTCGGGTGATCGATCACCCCGAAGATATCCGCCGGCCAGCCCTGCAACTGGATCGATACCTGCCAGCTTGGCAATACGGCGGTCAGTGAAGGCTGCTGTTTGAGCCAGGTATTCAGCTCTCGGGACTGGGACGGGTTCAGCGGGTTGATGTAGAGCTCGGCGGTCAGCCGTTGTTCGAGCCAGTCGCTGAAGGTCTGGCGGAAGCCGGCGGTCATGCTGCCGGCACCAATGTTCGCCGCCAGCGCCAACAGCAACGCCATCAGGGCCAGGCTCAGCGCGGGCAATTGCTGGCGGCAATCGGCGACGAACCATTGACCGAGCACCGAGTGGCTGCGGCTCAACGCCAGGTTCAAGAAGGCATTGAGCACCACCGGCAAGGCCAGTGCGGCACCGATCAATAACGCCGCCATCAGCACAAATCCGCTGGCCAGGCTGTCACCCCAGATCAAGGCGCCGAGTGCGATGACTGCGGCAATTGATGCGACCCATCCTTGGCGGCGCAGCCAGCGCGCGTGAGCCTGATGCCAGGCTTGCGGATCGGCCAGGGCCAGCAACGGCAGACGCGCCGCCCGCAACAGACTATTGGCCCCGGCCAGTAATGCACCGAGCAAACTCAAGCCGACACCGCTGAACCACCACCAGGGACTGAGGCTCAACTGCCCCGCCACTTCGGCGCCATACAAACCGCGCAGGCTGGCGGCGACGTCCGGCAGCAGCACGCTGGCCAACAGATAACCGCTGACGACGCCAGCGAGGCCGCCGATCAACGCCAGCGCACCCAATTCAACGGCGAGACCCGCTATCAGCATGCGTGCGCTGACACCGCAGGCGCGCAGGGTTCTGAGCAGTCCTCGGCGTTGCTCCAGCGCCAGACCGATGGCCGCGTGAACGATGAACAAACCGACCACGAAGGACAGAAACCCCAAGGCATCGAGGTTCAGGTGAAAGCTCTCGGTCAGGCGTGAAAGGTTGTTCTCTTCACCGCTGGTTTTGAGCTGCAACTGCCCCTTGTATCGATCGGGTAATGCCGCGTTGAAATCCTTCGGCAACAGAAGCCGTGAGAGTTGATCCGGCAGGCCCAGAATCTGCTGGGCGAAGCCGATGTCCACCAACAGCACGCCGGGCGCCATGTCGGTTTGCACATGCAGCGGCGGCACCGCCACACCGCTCTCGTTCTCGGGCTGATCGCCTTCGTGCAAGCCCAGCGACTGCAAGGTTTGCGGGGAAATCCAAGTGCTGCCCGGCGGAGTGAAAAACGCCACGATCTGCTCGATCGCCAACGCCCGCCCCGCCACGGCAGAACCGGCCGGCAGCGACACCGGTTCAATGCCCATCAGCTGCAATCGCTGATCTTCGTGGCCCTTGAGGATCAATCGGCCTTGCAGCACCGGCGACACCGGCCAACCTTCGCGACGCAAATCGACAAACAGCGCCTGAGGAAAAGTCCCGCCGCCCGGCGCACTGAGGCTGGCTTGCGGCTCGCCACCGATCAATTGACTGGCCCGGGCGTAACTTTCCCGCGCCTGGCTGTTCAGCGCCTGCACACCAGTCAGCAGACTGGTGGCGAGCCAAAGCCCGGTCAGCACACTGAAAAATTGCACCGGATGCTGTCGCCAATGGCTCAGCAGCGCCCGCAGCGTCTCGCCAAAAACGCGCACTTCAGCGCTCGTCCGCGCCAGCCAGGCGGCCATGGTGCAACACCACTTTTTCCGCCAGCCGTTCGGCCACGCGGTGGCTGTGAGTGACCATCAACAACGTGGTCGGGCTGTCGTCGAGCAGTTCCAGCAACAACTTCAAGACTTCATCGCTGGTGGCTTCATCGAGACTGCCGGTGGGCTCATCGGCCAGCAGCAGTTTCGGCTGCGACGCCAGGGCGCGACCCAGTGCGACACGCTGTTGTTGGCCGCCGGACAGTTGCTCGGGATAGCGCCGCAGCAACTCGCCCAATCCCAGTCGCTGCACCAGGTGCGCCTGCCAGCGCGGATCATGCCGACCCGCCAGACGCGCCTGAAACGCCAGGTTGTCCTCGACACGCAGACTGCCTATCAGGTTGAACTGCTGGAACACCAGGCCGATTTCGGTTCGCCGCCAATTCGCAAGTTGCCCTTCGTTCATCTGGTCCAGCCGATGTTCACCGCTGCGGATGCTGCCCCGATCGACCTTGTCCAGCCCGGCGATCAAGTGCAGCAACGTGCTTTTGCCGCTGCCCGATTCGCCCATCAATGCCAGGCTGCTGCCGGGTTTCAGCGTGAGGTCGATGCCTTGCAGCACTGGCAATGGACCTTGCGCAGTGGCGTAGCTTTTGAAGACGCCTTGGACCGAAAGCATGGGGGAGGCTCGCTGAAGTCAGTGCGCCTAGGATAGCGGACGGCACTGGCACCGCGTTATCGTTCTTCGCGAGCAAGCTCGCTCCCACAGGGTTTTGTGGACGCGAGCCTGCGGGCGGTGCTCCGACGATGAGGTCGATCAGCCGAGCAAAACCTCACTCCCCCGCCGCCACACTCGTCGGCGCCTGCGAAGGCGTGACAATGCTGTTCAGATCAATATGCTTCCACTCGGGTTTGGCCCCCAGCCGCGCATTGAACCGATAGTTGAAGGTGAACTCGTCTGCGGTCGGCACGCTCAACGGTTTGCCATAAACGGCCTCGACACCCGCCAGGTCATACCCCATCAACTGCAACAGCGTCGGGAAGATGTTGTAGTGGCTGGAGCGATCCTTGTTCGCGGCCAGCGACTTCTGCCAGTCGAGAGCGCGCAACTGATCCCCTTGAATCACCACCAACGGCACCAGTCCTTCCTCCTCCACCGGGTCACCGCCGCAATGGGTGTTCAATCCGGGATTGCCTCGTTCATGCAGGTCCTGCCCGTGATCGGAGGTGTAGATCAGCAACGCATTACGCATGTCCGCCTGGGCGAATACCCGTGAGAAAAACTCCCCGACGTTCCACAGCACAGTGTTCTTGTAGGCGTTGCGGTACAGCAACCAATCGTCCGGCTGGCCATTGAAACCATCGCGTTTACCGGTGTCCGCAACCTCGACAAACTGCCCTCGCGGCAACGTCGGACGGTAGGCCATGAATGCATCCGGGTATTTGTCGTGCACCGGGAAATGCGCGCCGACCTTGTTGATCACCACCAGCTCCGGTTTGCCGTCGTTGAGCAAGTCGATCAGCTTTGCCGCCGCCGCCATGTCACGATCACGCACGCTGGTCTGGTCGAATTGCACGAACTCGTCGATGTCCTTTTTCTCGGTCTCGCTCATCAGGTTCTGCAGGTTGCCACCGGTGCGCTGGGCATCGATGTACACGGTACGAAGGCCAGCCTTCTTGGCGTACTGCCAGATCGACGGCTGTGTGGTGTTGATGCGCATGTAGTCGGCGCGGGTGCCGCCATAGCGCAACGTGACGTTGGTGTCGGCGCTGCAATTGGCAATGGAGGCGGCGTAACCGTAATTGAAGATCTCGACGCCGGGGCGCGGTTCCTTAAGATTGCTGTGCACACCGAACGGTGCATTGATGTCCAGGTAGTTGCCGGAAATGCTCTCGTCGATGACCAGCACAATATCGTGATCCACCGCCTGCCCATTGCGCGCCAGACGCACCGGCTCACGCGGGCCAACGGTGTTGTGCAGGGCTTCATAGGTAAACAGATTCAGATACGCCAACGGCGTGTACATGATCGGCAAGCCTCGGGCGCCCTCGCCGGCCCGCACAAACAACACCGCACTGAGCAGCAACACCCCAAGCACCGGCGCTGCAACCAGCATTGCGCCCGGCAGCGGCATCCGCCGACGCGGCTTGAGCCCGATGCCGAACAGCAGCAGCAAGCCGCCGACCACCCCGCTGATGAGCGCGTCGCGATACTGGTACGCCGCGTCCTGAATGAACCCGGCGGAATACACCAGCGACACGAAACTGCTGTAAGTCAGGTAATCGGCCGTGACCCGCGTATAGACGTCGAAAAAAACCGCCGAGACGAACATCACCAAGGCAAACAGGTGGCGAACCAGCGTCTGGCGGATGTAAGCGGTCATGAACAGCGCCACTATCAGCACGACAAACATCGCACCAAACAGCACGACCGCGAAACCAACCCCCATTGCACTAAGGCGTTCCAGGTAATAGTCGTAATTCTTGAGCAAATAAAGAACTAACAGCAGTTCTTTTAAGTATCGAATCATAGTTTTTCCGGTGCTCGCGCCAGGTCGTTGGCCAATAGATTGTCAGCCATTTTTTGACACTAGCACCGGGCCATCAAAGCGCAAGAAATGTCGGACTTTTTCAAAAAGCGTCAAAAAAACGTTGACTCAAATCTGACACACTCGATTGGCTACAACCCGCGTGTTTCATGCCCTACGACCGTTTATCGCTTTCTTGGAAATGTAAAAAACCCGTCAAAACCGCGGCAAATCCAGCAGCGGCAAGCACTTGATGGCAAAACGCCCCAAAAATGGGCCTGTTATAGCAGCGCAACATGTCATTTTGCTGACACGTTTTCCCAATGCTGGGCTATACCCCTTTTGACAGTCTTATTTCCGATCTTTCCACCGTCTTACGAGGCACGCCAATATGGACGTGAGCGTATTTGGTACGGGCTACGTTGGCCCGATAAAAGCAGAGGCACTGGCCGATGTCGGACATCGTGTCCTGTGTGTCGATATCGATCCCGAAAAGATCCAGCCACTGCAACAAGCCCTGCCAAAGATCAGCGAACCAGGGCGGTCCGGCACGGTGGCAGAGAACAAAAAGGCTGATCGCACCCTGTACATCCCGGAACAGGTAGCGGCGGCCGGTTTGCACTACAGAGGCATCGGCCTTGGGCCCATCGCTCCCGAGGCACTGCGACCATGAAGATACTTGTCACCGGAGCTGCCGGTTTCATTGGTGCCCATTGCGTATTGCGACTGATGCGCGACGGCCACGATGTGTGCGGCCTCGACAATTTCAACGATTACTACGACCCACAACTCAAGCACGACCGTGTGTGGTGGGTGCGGGAGCAGGTCGGCCATTTCCAGCTCGCAACGGTTGACCTGGCCGACGGTCCGGCCATCGAAGCCCTGTTTGTCCGTGAAAAACCCGAAGTAGTGATTCACCTCGCGGCCCAGGCCGGGGTGCGTTACTCCCTGGAAAACCCTCGGGCTTACCTCGACAGCAATCTGAACGGTTTCCTCAACATTCTCGAAAGCTGCCGCAACCACCCGGTCAAGCACCTGATCTACGCCTCGTCCAGTTCGGTGTACGGCGCCAACCAACACACTCCTTATTCGGTGAAGGACGGCGTCAACCATCCGCTGTCGTTGTACGCCGCCACCAAGAAAGCCAATGAACTGATGGCCCACAGTTACAGCCACCTGTTTGGCGTTCCTTGCACCGGCCTGCGTTTTTTCACCGTGTATGGCCCCTGGGGCCGGCCGGACATGTCGCCCATCCAGTTCGCCCGGGCCATTGCCGAAGGCAAGCCACTGAAGTTGTTCAACTACGGCGAGCATCAGCGCGACTTCACTTACATCGACGACATCATCGAAAGCATCGCTCGCCTGATCGATCGTCCGCCGCTTGCCAATGCGCAATGGGACCGTGAACAACCGGACCCGGCCAGCAGCATGGCGCCGTGGCGCATCTTCAATATCGGCGGCCAACACCCGGTTGAGCTCAAGCATTACCTGGCGCTGCTTGAGAAACACCTCGGACAAAAAGCCCTCGTCGAGTTGCTGCCCCTGCAACCGGGCGACGTGCTCAACACATCTGCCGATGCCAGCGACCTGGCTCAGGCAACCGGATTTCAGCCTTGTATCGAGCTGGATGAAGGACTCGGGCGCTTTGTCGCCTGGTTCTGCGATTACTACTCACTGCCTGTCGCCCATACGCCGCTTGCGGCTGATCTTCAGCGGAGGACTCTATGACTGGACTAGAAAAAGGTGTGCCGATCACTCAGATGCGCCGAGACAAGCGCCTGGATCCCGAGCACCGAATGCGCCTCGACACAGCGATCCACATGCAGGGTCGCGGCTGGATGACCGGTCGCGACGGTGGTCGGCCCTGGACGCTGTCGCGCACCAACCGTGTCGTCGCCTGCATCGGCGCATTGATGATTTTGCTGCTGCTCTCGCCGCTGCTGTTGGGCCTGGCACTGGCGATCAAGTTCAGCAGCCCGGGGCCGGTGATGTTCGTGCAGAAACGCACCGGTTACCGCGGTCGCAAATTCGGCATGTACAAGTTTCGCACCATGGTGGCCAACGCCGAGGAGCTCAAGGAGTCGCTGCGTCACCTGAACAAACACGGTGCCGACGCCATCGACTTCAAGATCGACAAGGACCCGCGCATCACCGGTATCGGCGGCTTCCTTCGGCGCAGCAGCCTGGATGAGCTGCCCAACCTGATCAATGTAGTGATGGGCGACATGCGCCTGGTGGGCCCACGGCCAACCTCGTTCAACGCCTATCGCTACAAGGACAATCACCTTGCACGCCTGAGCATCTACCCCGGCATGACCGGCCTGTGGCAGATCTCCGGGCGCAGCAATATCGACTTCGACCAGCGCGTTGAGTTGGACCTCAGCTATATCGCCAAGCAGAGCCTCTTGCTTGATCTGAAGATCCTGTTGAAAACCCCCTTTAAAGTATTTAGCGGCCACGGAGCGAGTTAAATGGACGGTTCATCAGCCAAAAGCCTAAGCATCGCCAACCCGAGCGAGTCCAATCTGACTTCGACCGTGCTCGATCAAGATCTGCGGATCCTATTCCTGACCTCCGCCAACCCCGGAGCAGGTACAACCACCAGCGCCCTGGCGCTGGCCACCCAGCTGGCGCAAATGAGCAGCGGCCAAGTGCTGTTGATCGACGCCAGCCAATCGGCAACCAACCTCACGCAGCAGCTTGGGTTAAGCAAGGAGCGTGGTTTTCGCGACCTTGTCTTTAACACCCAGAGTCCGCCGCTGCTACAGGATTGCGTGCTGCAGGTCGCCAGCCTGCCGTTCCACCTGCTGCCTAACGGCAAATATGTGCGCGGCAACGAACACCTGACCGCCGAACGTCTGGGCCCTCTGCTCGATCAGCTCGGCAGCCAGTACCGCTTTGTGGTGATCGACGGCGACGCGGTGTATTCCGCCGCCGACACCCTGGTCATCAGCACTCAGGTGGACGGCGTGATCATGGTCGTTCGCGCAGAAGACACGCGTTGGGAAGTGGCTCAGGCGGCGGTCCAGCGCTTGACCCAGGCCGGGGCAAAACTGGTCGGCAGCGTGTTCAACCGACGCAAGTACTACATGCCCAAGTGGCTGTACAAAAACCTGTAAGCATCAGAAAAGGATGACGACATGAACGCCAAAATGCTTGTCCTGCTGTTGCTGCCGCTTGCAGGCTGCACCAGCAATACCGAAACCCAGCACATGCCGGTGAATATCCTCACGGCCTCACCGGCCAACGCCCAGGCCACCGACATGCCCAAGGTCGAACAGACCTTGCGGCCCCAGGATGTGCTGGACGTAATCTTCCACATCAGCACCAGCGGCTCGGATGCCTATCGCATCCAGTCCGGTGACCAGATCGGCCTGAATTTCACCGCCGCCAGCCAGCTCAACGGCAATCAACTGGTGCTGCCTGACGGCAGTATCGAACTGCCAGGCGCCAACACCTCGGTGAAAATCGCCGGGCTGACGTCCGAACAGGCGCGTGAGGAAATCCAGCGCGCCTATCAGCGCAAGCAGCTGTTCCAGCCCAATCGCAATCAGCTGTCGGTGCAGGTCATCAGCCCGCTGAGCAACGAGTCCAACCTCAAAAGCGCCCTCAACCACCCCGCTACCGGCATGAGCCGGGAGATCACCGTGGGCACCGACGGTTACGCCAGCTTCCCGGAAATCGGCGCCGTGCCGCTGCAAGGCATGACCGTCAATCAACTGGAAACCTTCCTCAATCAACGCTACGCGAACCTGCCAGGACGGATGACCGTCGACGTGATGCTCAAGTCCACCGCCGGCAACGAAATCTATGTGCTTGGCGAAGTCGGCCAACCGGGTTCCTACCCGATTCGCCGGCCGGTCTCGGTGCTTGAGGCGCTGACCCTGGCCCGTGGCAGCAACACCAAGGCACGGCTCGATTCGGTGATGATCATGCGCCGCAATGGCAACCAGGTGCAGGCCGTGCGCTACGACGTCGAAAAAGCCCTGGCGGGTGATGCGTCGCAGATCGCCTACCTGCAACCGGACGACATGCTTTACGTGCCCAAGACCAAACTGGCCAGCGCCGGTGAGCTCGCGCGGCAATTGGCGGATGTGGTGTTGTTCCAGGGCGTGGGCTTTAGCTTCGGCTACCGCGTCGACAACAAAGGCAGCAGTAACAGCAACTAACTCTCAGGTGACCCGACATGAATCCAAAGGAAAACTACCTGCATGAGTTCTTCAGGATCTTCTTCGCCAACAAGCAGTTGGTGAAGCGAGTCTTCCTGGTCTTTGCAGTGATCGCCCTGGTCTTGCCACTGATGCTCAAGCAGAGCTTCGATATCACCGCCCAGGTGATTGTGCAGTCCAAAAAACTTTCGCAGGGGGACGCCACCACATCCCTCACTCAAGACAACGCCACCTTCATTCCGCCTTCGCTGGCGGACATGGAAACCGAGAGCAATATCCTGCGCTCGCCCGCGTTGATTCGGCAGACCATCAGCGAGTTGCGCGACAAGGGCGAGTACACACCCGCCCCCAGCCTGCTCAATAAACTGGTGAGCCAGCCGTTCAAGCGCTTCGTCACCACGCCGATTCGCGAATACGTGATCAACCCGGTGAAATCCGCGTTGGGCATGGAAACCGATCCGGTACGCGACACGACGCTGGATGCGCTGACCCAGGAAGCTGTCGACAAGCTCAAGATCGAAACCCTGCCTGGCTCCAACGTGATCTCGATCATCTACAGCTTCGGCGATCCGCATCAGGGCACGCAGTTTGTCGCCGCCTTGCTGCAAAACTACCTGGCCAGCCGTCAGGAACTGCAATCGATCGACCTGCCGCAAGCCTTCTATGAAACCAAGAAGCATCAGTATCAGGTGCGTCTTGATGGCCTGGAAGGCACTCGGCTGGCATTGCTCGAAGGTGTCGGCTCGGCGGATCCGAAGGAAGAAATCACCTTCCGTCTCAACGCCATCAACACCGAAGAGCAAGCGCTCAACCTGTACCAGGACCGCCGGTTGCAAAGCCAACGCTGGCTCGACTACCTGAAAAGCAGCCTGGCTGCGGCGAGCAATTCCAAACTCAACGACTACACCTTCCCCTACACCTTCACCACCACTGTGGACAACGTGGCATTCGAAGACCGCGAGATCAAACAGATGGGTGAGGCACTGACCACCCAGGTCAGCCGCTACATGAACGACCTGGCAATCTTCCAGCCCGGCAGTGAACCGATGCTGCTGACCCGCGAGCAGATCTCCCGTACCCGTCAGCAGTTTTTGAAAGTAGTGAGCAACCGGATTCAGGAACGCACCAACGACCTGGCGATTGTCAGCTCGGTGATCGACCAGAAGACCGCGCGCATCGCCGAGTTCAAGAACCGCATTCACCAGTTGCAGGAAACCCAGAGCAAGCTGCGCCAGATGGACACTGAGATCGACGCCCTGCACGCGGCGTTCTCCACCTACGCCCAGCGCTTCGCCGAAAGCAGCACCGCTCGCTCGCTGGACAACGACCTGTCCAACGCACGGGTGCTCAGCCCACCGTATGAACCGACCGACCCGGCGTTTCCCAAACCGTTCCTGATCATTCCATTCGGCCTGTTCACCGGTCTGCTGCTGGCCATTGCCCTGGTCTACGTGCGTGAGTTCTTCGATCATCGCTTCAAACACCCTGCGCAAATCACCCATGAACTGGGCTTGCCAGTGCTGTTGGTGATCAACGATCAGAACGTGGAACCGGCCAATCCACATGGCAACTGGTCCGTGCCTAGCCTCGTGCATTGGGTGCGCAATTGAACGCGCCGCTCATCCCTTCCCTGCCGATCATTCATTTGCTCAGCAGCGGCGGCTTCTATGGGGCTGAGCGGATGCTGCTGGACCACTGCCTGGCGACGCCGGGGCAGCACCAGGTGCTGTTTCTCGACGCGCCACCGGAACTGGTCGCGCGGTTTCGCCAGGCTGGGGTCGATTGCCAGGGTTGTGCTGGGCTTGGGGAGTTGCTGGCGCATTTGCGCCTGCGCCGGGCCGAACGGCCATTGATCAATACCCACAACTTCAAGGGCCTGTTGTTTGGCTGGGTCGGCGCAACGTTGTTGCGCCTGCCGTTGGTGATCACACAGCACGGTTTTACCCCGCGCAGTCGCAAGCAGAAGTTCTACACCTGGCTGAGCCTGCAACTGTGTCGCACGGCGTCGGTGAATCGCGTGGTCTGCGTCGCCGAAAGCATCGCCGTGCTGTGCCGCGAGGCCAGTGTCCGCGACGAAAAACTGCAAGTGATTCCCAATGGTTTACCGGCGCCCACCGCTCCTCTGCCCCACAGCGTGACTCGCCAGCGTCGGCTGGCCGGTTACGTCGGACGGCTGAGCAGTGAAAAGGGCCCGGACCTGTTTCTCGATGCGCTGATTCCGCTGTGTCAGCAACACCCGCAACTGGACGCCGTGATGCTTGGCGACGGCCCGGAACGGGACAGTCTGCTGGCGCGAATCAACGCCGCCGGTTTGCAGGACCGCATTACGCTGCCGGGTTACCAGACCGACATGGCGGTGTGGTGGCGGCGACTCGATGCGCTGGTGATCAGCTCGCGCACCGAAGGTACGCCGATGATTCTGCTCGAAGCGATGCAGGTCGGCGTGCCGGTGGTGGCGTTTGCCGTCGGCGGGATTCCCGACGTGCTGCAGGATCGCTACAACGGCCTGCTGGCGACACCTGCCGACAGCGCCGCCCTCGCCCATCAGGTTGGCACATTGCTGACGGAACCGGCACTGGCACGGACGCTGATTGTCAACGCAAGACGTACGCAACTGGATCGCTACGACCTCAAGGCCCTGGCCGAACGCTGGTCGCAGCTTTATATCCGTACAGCACGGGAGGCACGCGCGTGATTTTTCCGCTCTCGATCGTCAGTTTACTCGGCCTGGTCTGCCTCGCTTTGTTGGCCAGCCCTTATCCGTATCTGGCACCGGGGGCGGTGCTGGGCCTGGTGGGTGTCACACTGTTTTACCGCAAACCCACCTGGGGTTTGCTCGGGATCGCCGCGCTGGTGCCGTTCGAAGGGTTCTTCAAGGACAGTTCGCTGTCGGGCACCAAGTTCCTCGGTGCGTCTCTGGCCGTGATCCTGATGCTGCAACTGGCCATCCACCAGATTCCGTCCGAGCGTCTGCGCAGCAACCTCTGGCGCTACCTGGTCTGGTTCATGGTCTTGTACTTCCTGAGCCTGCTCAATACCGATGACCTGGGCATGTCGTTGGGGCATTTGCGTGAGCTGAGCGTCGGCCTGGTGCTGTTTGTGATCACGCTGCTGATCGGCCGTGAATTGAACCTGGACCTGTTCGCCAAATTCGTGACCCTCAGTGTCACGATGACCTGTGTGCTGGCCATGTTCTCCAGCAAATATCAGGACCAGGGACGGGCCGCCGGCCTGCTCGAAGACCCGAACGCCTTTGCCATGCTGATCGCTTTCGCGGTACCGCTGGGCCTGTTGCTGGTGGTCCGCAGCCCGAATTTTTTGCACCGGTTGTTCTGGGGCGCGTGCTGCATCTTGCTGTTGGGCGGCATGACCAAGACCGAATCCCGTTCGGGCCTGGTGGTGCTGTTTCTCAGCCTGGTGATCGGTGCCTGGCACTACCGCACCGAGCTGACGCGTATTCGTCCGCGGCATCTGGGGTTCGCCATGCTTGGCGTGGTGCTGGTGATTCCGTTGGCCATTGCCGTGATGCCGGCCGGTTATGTCGCGCGCATTCAGTCATTGAGCATCTTGAGTGCCGGGGCCAAAAGCCAGGACGAATCCCTGGGCCGTCGCGCTTCGTACATCGTGGTCGGCAGCCAGATGATCCGCGAGAACCCGTTGCTCGGCACCGGCCCCGGGACCTTCCCGCTGCATTACGCCACCACCGGTTACGCCAAAGCTTTCTCCGCCAACCGCAAAGTCGGTGACTTGTACCGCCGCGCTCACAACACCTACCTGGAAATCTTCAGTGAACTTGGGATTCCGGCCGGCCTGTTGTTCGTCGGCATGCTCGCCCTCGGCTTGTACAACCTGATCCGCGCCCGTCGCCTCTGGATGCAGCGAAACAATCGCGAAGAGGCAGACATGATGACGCACCTGGCCATGAGTTTTCTGTCGTTGACGCTGTTCTTGATGTTCCTCAGCGCACCCAACCAAAAGTACGTGTGGATCATGCTTGCCCTGACCAGCGTGCTGCGTTTGAAAGCTGAAGAACGCCCATTTCCGGAGGCCAAGGCATGAGCCGCATCAGTATTGTCATTCCGATGTACAACGAAGCCCGGCACATCGCGCGGACCTTGCTGGCGGCGCAAAAAGCCGCGCATGCCGCCAGTCTCGAGTGCGAACTGATCGTGGTCGACAACGGCTCGCAAGATCAGGGCCCGCACATTGCCCGCCAGTTCGGCGCTCAGGTGCTGGTGCAGCCGGGGTTGCTGATCGGTGCCCTGCGTAATCGCGGGACCACCGTTGCGACCGGCGAATGGCTGGCCTTCATCGACGCCGATGTAGAAATGCCAGAGGACTGGCTGATCCGTCTGATCGCACTCGAAGCCAGCGGCCAGGCCGACGTGTTCGGCCTCGACCTGCACACGCCAGCCCAAGCGCCCTGGTACGCCACCGCCTGGCAACGCCGCACCTTGCGCCCTTCCAACCACACAACTCGCGTGGTGGACTGGTTGCCCAGCTCCAACTTGCTGATGCGTCGGCATTGGTTCGACAAGGTCAACGGGTTTGATGAAAGCCTGCGCACCGGCGAGGACAAGGACTTCACCTTGCGCCAGCATCATGCCGGCGCGCGGTTGCTGGCGATCAATGAATGCGTTGCCCTGCACTGGGGCTATGAAGCCAATTGGAATGAGTGGATGGGCAAGGAAATGTGGCGCCAGGGCAGCCACCTGCAACTGCTGCGCACCCACGGTGTGAGCCTGCGATTGCTGCGCTTCCCGCTGCTCTCGCTCAGTGCCTGGGTACTGGACTTGCTGGCGCTCTCGGCCTTGCTCGACGGCTTTCCTCACCATGCCGCCGTCATGCTGGCGCTGACCAGCGTGCCGGCGCTGGTCATCAGCCTGCGCCAGAGCCACGAGCACCGAAACCCGTTTTTGTCCCTGCAACTCTGGGGCCTGCACTGGGTACGCCTGCACATCGCCGGCGCGGCGTTCATCCTTAGCCTATGTCAGTGGAATGCCAGGAGACCTGCCCGTGGCTGAATTCATTTTCTGGTTGTGCCTGTTGCTTCCGGTGTATGCCTACCTGGGTTACCCACTGCTGCTGACGCTCCTGTCGCCGTTGTTTGAGGCGCGACGTCACACGGTGCCGCTGCCGATGAACGTGAGTATCGTGATTGCCGCCCACAACGAGGCGCGGCACATCGAGCACAAGCTGCGCACCCTGCTCGCCCAGGACTATGAGCCCACGTCACTGCAAATCATTCTGGCCAGCGACGGCTCGACCGATGACACCGTGGCCTGCGCCCACAAGGTCGTCGACCCGCGCATCACCGTGCTCGACCTGCCCCGCCAGGGCAAGGCGGCGACTCTCAATGCCGGCGTGGCGTTGAGCACCGGGGATATCCTGGTGTTCACCGATGCCGACAACCAATGGTCGCGCGACACCCTGGGTCACCTGCTGGCGCCGCTGAGCGACCCGCAGGTCGGGGCCTGCGCCGGGCACATGGTGATCCCGGTCACCGGCGGTGGCCTGAGCATCGGCGACAGCCTCTATCGACACTACGAAGGCTGGCTGCGCCGTGTGGAAAACCGCACCGGCTGCATGGTCTCCGCCGACGGCGCCCTGCTCGCCTTGCGCCGCGAGTTGTTCCAGAACGTGCCAGCCGAGGTCAACGATGACTTCTTCATCAGTACCTGCGCGCCGGTGGCGTTCAAACGCATTGTCTATGTGCCCGAAGCGCAAGTGATCGACCACGGCGTCGACGAAGCGGACAAGCAATTTCGTCGTCGCCAGCGCGTCACCGTCGGGGGCTTGCAAAGCCTCGCTCAACGCAGCGAGCTGCTCAATCCGTTGAAGCATGGCCTGTACTCGATTGCACTGATCAGCCACAAGTTGATTCGCCGACTGGCGCCGATCCTCTTGTTGCCGCTGCTACTTAGCAATTTCTGGCTGTGGGAAGACCACGGTTTCTATCGGTTGAGCCTGATCGCGCAACTGTTCGGTTACACCGTGGCCATCGCCGGCCTGCTCGATTCGCAACACCGTTTACCCAAACCCTTTCGCCTCGCCGCGTTCCTGTTGGTGACCCTTGTCGGCATGAGTATCGGCTTGTGGCAGTTCCTGCGTGGCCAGCGGTATGCCCAGTGGAATCCCGAGCAAAATCGTTGAAAGGACTGAGCCATGGCAATCAAACAACTCTTAAAAAGCACCAGTGGCTGGCTGTATCTCAACTCTTCGGTAGGGCGCAATCAATTGCAGGGCGCCGGGGTGATTCTGATGTTGCACCGGGTGCTGGCCAGCGATGACGCCGCCGGCCTGCCCCATCGCAATGAGCTGTGCGTAGGGCCCAAGGCCTTCGAGCATTTGCTGGGGTGGCTGAAAAAGCATTTCGATTGCGTGTCGTTGATGGAGATCCTGCAACCCGGCAAGGTCAGATCAGATCGGCCGAAAATCACCCTGACTTTCGATGACGGCTGGCGCGACAACGCCGTGAACGCTTTCCCGCTGTTGCAGAAATATCAGGTGCCGGCGAGCATCTTTCTTTCCACCGATTTCATCGGCAGCCGTCAACGGTTCTGGTGGGAAAGCATCGGCGAAACCCTCTGGGGCAGCCACGGCGAACGGGCGCGCAAGCAATTGATCGATTGCCTGCAACAGATCGGTCGGCCGCTGCCCGTGCCCTTCGACGAGCTGGACGTGGAACGTCGCAGCCTGGTTTTGCTGCACTTTCTGCAAAGCCTGAAAACCTTGAGCCCGCAAGACCTCAATCGACTGACCGATGAGTGCCCCGACGAGTCATTGCCCCAGGCGCTGGACTGGCATCAGGTGCGTTCGCTGGAAGCTTCCGGCCTGGTGCGGTTCGGCCCTCACGGTGCCAGTCATGCGATCCTCACCGGCCTTGACGATCAGCACTTGCATGAAGAGTTGAGCCGCAGCCGCGATGCCTTGCTCAACGGTTGCAACCGGCCGCTGCCGGTCTATTGCTACCCCAACGGCGACAACGATGCCCGGGTGCGCCAACAGGTTTGCGAGCATGATTTCCCGTTCGCCCTGGGCACCGGCACCGGGATTTATCGGCGCCACTGCGACCCCTTGAACCTGCCACGGTTCGGCGTCAGCCAGCGGGCGGCGCGCAACCCTCAGCTGCTGTCCTGGCGCTTGTATCGCGGGGCACGCGCATGAGCCGCAGCCACTACTTGAAACACCTGGCCCTGAGCATGGGCACCAAGCTGGCGATGATCGGCTTGCGGCTGATGCGCAACGTGTTGCTGGCGCGGATTCTCGGGCCCAGCGAACGCGGTCTGTTTGCCTTGCTCAGTACCCTGCCCGACCTGATCAGCGCCGCCACCAGCGGCGGCTTGAATTCGGCCGTGGGTTACCAGGCAGCCAAGCAACGGCCCATGGGCTTGCTGCTGAGTCAGGTTCTGGTGTTCGGTTGCTTGCTGGCGGGGCTTTTGACCTTGCTGGTGGTCGCCCTGGTGCGCGAGTTCGGCAGTGAACTGGACATCACCACGCAACTGGGTCTGCTGGCCTGGCTGTTACTGTTGGCGGTGCCGCTGACCGTGCTCAAGAGCGGTTTGCTGACGCTGCACAACGCGTCGGGTGGCGTGGTGGCGTTCAATGCTTTGCGCCTGGTGGAATCGCTGGCGCCGCTGCTGCTGTTCCTGGCCTTGTTCTGGATGTGGAAAGACTCCGCGCTGGAAGCCGCGCTGATCAGTTGGTTGTCGGGGATCAGTCTTGTGGTGTTGGCCGGCTGGTTCTGGCTAAAACGCGATCAGCCCTTGAAATTGCAATGGGACCGCACCAGCCAGAACGAACTGCTGCGCTACAGTGCCCGCAGCCATCCCGACCTGCTGTTCCAGCAAGTGATCCTGCGCTCCGATTACCTGTTCATCGGCGCCCTGCTCGGCAGCACCGCGCTCGGTCATTACGCCATGGCCAGTGCCGCCGCCGAGTTGCTGCTGATCGTCCCGGAAGCCGTGACCACGCCGCTGATGAAACGCCTGCTGCAACAGGAAGAAGGCATCGACAAAGTCACGCCGCTGGCCCTGCGCCTGACCGCCACGGTGATGCTCGGCGCGTGCCTGACCATGGCGGTGATTGGTGAATGGCTGATCGTCACGTTGTTCGGCATCGCCTATCAGCCTGCTTATCCAGCCTTGCTCGCGCTGCTGCCGGGCTTGTTGGGCCTGTGTTACGCGAGCATCCTGCGCCTGGACCTGCTGGGCAAAAACCGTCCCGGCACGATTTCATTTTTGATGGGCCTGGGGGCTTTGCTGAACCTGGCGCTGAACCTGGTGATGATTCCGGCTTACGGCATCGTCGGCGCGGCAGCGGCTTCGTCCATCGCTTATGTGGCGGTGACCCTGGCGCTGCTGGTGATGTACTGCCGCTTGAGCGGCGTGCCGGTCTGGCAAACCCTGATCATCCTGCCCAGCGATGTGACGCCGATGCTGCACATGCTGCAAAGGAAATCGGCATGAAGTATTTCGCGCTGCTGGTGGGCCTGGGCCTGTCGCTCGACGCCTGGAGCGCATCAATGCGTTGGGGCGACATTCGCGATGGCAGCCTGTACCTGCAAACGGATCGCCCGGACACGCTGACGGTGCGTTGGACCCCAGCCTGGCAAGCGGATGCCAACGAAGAACGCCTGTACCTCCTCGATGGCAAAGGCAAGCTTGAGGGCGAACGGCTTATCGCCGCCAGCGAATCGCGCGGCACCCAGAGCTGGCCGTTGGCGCCCGGCGCTGCCAGCTACCAACTGGCAATTCCGGGCTACAGCTTCCGCCGCTACAAGGTCGAACACGACGAGCACACGGTGGCGCTATTCGCCCCGGCCAAGGTGCATTTCAGCGCCGAAACCCGTGACGGCGACGAATTGTTTTTCAAGGTCGCGCCGGGAGAACACGCGGTTCTGGCCGGCAAGTTCCACGGTGGCGTCAGCGCCTTGCAAGCACAGCGGGTCGGTGACGGCAAGCAAGTGGCGCTGGCGTTGAAACCGTATCGGGCTTACTGGCAGTTCGACAAGGTCGAGTTGCCGGTCACCCGTGACGAACAAGTCTGGCGCCTGCGCCTGCAAGGCAGCGGCAAAGTGGCGTTCTGGCTCGACGGCACCGCCAACCTGTTTGCGCAGAATCCGCAGCAACTCAAGCCGCTGCGCGAGGACGACGGCCAGACCCGTTTAACCCTGACCAAACAAGTGCTCGGTCCTACCCCGAACCTGGGCATTGCCCTGCCCTACGTCTCGCCACCGCAATCGAGTTTTGCAGCGCTCGATGCGCTCAAGCCACAGGCGGGCACTTACTACAGCTTCGTCGACATTACGGCGAAGAACCCGCACTACGAAGATGCTTTCCGTCGGCTGTATCAAGACCGTTTCGGCATCACCCAGGACATCACCCTGTTGGCTGGTAGCGAGCGCCAGGCTGACCTGCGTGCCGACACCATGAGCAACGCCGGCCTCGACGCCTGGCTCGCGGCGACACGCGCCCTTGGCGGCAAAGGCACGCATTACATCGGTTTTGCCGACGAGCCGAACCTCAACTACCCCGACTACGCCCACTATCAAAGCATCTTCAACAGCATGGCCCGGCAAGTGCGCAGCGATCCGGCCAATGCCAAGGCGGGCGTGCGCATCGCCATGCCCGCCAGTTCACGGTTGGTTAACGGACCGTTTGCCGACAACGCCGCTGACAAGCGCGGCATCGATTGGGCCAAACGCCTGCTGGCCGAATCCGGCGACAACATCGACGCACTCGCTTGGCACGAATGGATGATTCGCGACTTACTGGCGACCCGGGTCTACCGTGACAGCGTGCGCCGCGCCGCCGATCTGGTCGGCCTCGATGCCCAGGGCCGGCCGCGCAAAGCCTTGCTGCTGGACCAGACCAACATGTCCAGCGGTTCCAGCCTCAGCCCTTACGATCAGGAAACCCACTTCGCCTCGTTGTGGTGGGCCTCGGTGGTGATCAACTCGTCTCAGGATGGCTTGCTGGAAATGTTGGGCTGGTTCCAGGCTGCCGACGAACCGAACTACCCCAAAGGCATGTTGCGCGTACTCGGCGACGACCGTTTCGAACTCAAACCGGTGGGCCTGGCCCAGCAATTCATCCAGCAGCATTGGCTGCGCGACGTGATTCGCCTGGAGAACGACGCCTTTGAGGTCGATGTGCTGGCCATGGCCGAGGACCTCAACCACAGCCTGCTGGGCGTCAATAAAAGCACGCGCTTGCAGCGTGTGGATTTGTCCGGGGTCAGCTGTCCGCTGGCCAAGGGTTCATTGCGCTATTTCGGCGCCGACAATCGCAGCCGCGACGCACCGTTCAACTGCCAGAACGGGCGCGTCAGTTTCGAACTGCCTGGACTGACCCTGTTCAGCCTCAGCTGGAGCGCCTCATGAATGCCCACGAATTGAAAAGCGACGCCGGACCTTGGCCGCGCCTCGCACCACTCCACTTTCGGCCTATGCCGTCAGGAGTCGATGACATGAGTATTTTCAACAAGCTCAGCGAACACATCCGGCAAAAAGGCTTGCGCACCACCTTTAAAAAAGCCTGGAAACACTACGTATTTTCCCACGAGGAATTGTTGTGGATGGAGCGTGACCTGGTCAGTCCGGTGCCGCCGTACAAACTCAGGTCCTACCCACCGCTGCAAGTAGTCACTATCACGCCGGAGAACGCCGTGGCTTTCACTCGTTACTTCGGTGATCGCGTGGACACCATGGCCGAACTGGCCCGCGAAGGCTACACCGGGCACATGCACGTCGACGACAAGGGTGACGCGGTAGCGTTCATCTGGGGCGCCGCCCGTGACTATTACGACAAGCACTATTACGGCTGCATGTTCCCGGTAAAAAAAGGTGAGTTCTTTGAATTCGGCGGTGAGCTGACCCGCGCGTATTGGGGCACTGCACTGTCGATGGACCTGCAAACGGAATTGTGGAAAGCCATGCTGGCGCAGGGCTGCAACAAAGTCGTGGATGTCTGTGAGTTCCACAATATCCCGGCCCTCAAACTGCACATACGCACCGGCTACAACGAACAAGGGCGGATCATGAACGTCTACGAGCTGTTTGGTCGCTGGCGTTTCTACCGCGAATCCCACTACAGCGGCTCACGTCTGGATGCCTTGCGCAAACCGGCCCGTGAACCTGCCACAGCAGCGGCGACCTGACCTTATGGCAGCACGATTTGAATGGCGCACTTCGCTGTGCGCCCCTGACTTCCCGGCAACGGCGTATGAAACGTTGCGTCTGCGGGTGACGGACCACACGCCGTTCAATGCCCTGGCCTGGATGTGCGCATCCGAGCAAGCATTGAAAGCCGGAGAAAGTCTGCACGTGCTGCTTGGCTGGCAAGGCAGTGAGCTGGTCTTGTGCCTCCCCTTGGTGGCGTCCGTCGAGCGTTTCGGCGGATTGCCCTTTCGCGTGCTGCATCACCTTGGCTATCCCCTCACCGACCGCCTGGCGTTACTCGCCAGAATGGACCGGGAGAATATTCGCAAGGCATTGGTCGAGATTCGCCGGCAGCTTCCCCATGCCCTGCTGCAACTCAATGAGTTATCCGAACCGGTCGGCGAAGAAAGTGCCCTGACCGAGTGGATGGCGCACTCCTCGACCGGTGAACGACGCCTCAGTTGTCGGGTGCCGGTGCACCTGATCAGCGACGCCGATCACCAGGAAGTGTCGGGCGATCCACGCTACAAATTGCGCCGTGCGCGCAAACGCATAGCGGCCTGCGGCGCCCAGGTCCGGCGGATCACGCCGGACGCCACAACCATGGGTCCGCTGTTGCAGGCCATCAGTGAAGTCGAGGCTGTGAGTTGGAAAGGCGATGAAGGCGTCGGAATTTTTTCCGACGAACGCCACCGACAATGGATGGACCGAGCCTTCACCGCACTGGCCGCACAAGGGTTGGTTCGAGTGGTTGTGCTTGAACTGGACGGGCGCTGCATCAGCTATCGACTCGGGTTGCTGGAGCAAGGCCGGCTCTACGACTACAACCTGGCCTTCTTGCCGCAGTACGCCGATCTGGGCAGCGGTCGGGTGCTGCTTGAAGAGTGGATTCGTTGGGGGCTGGATGAACACTGGCACTGGATCGATGCGTCGCGGGTAAGCCTGGAAAACTCCAGCCATCAACTTCACGAACGCATGACCGGGCAATTGGAACACTGGCGCTGGAGTTTCTATTCCTGGCGCCCCAGCGGCCTCGCACTGGGCCTGGCGCTGAGGCTTTGGCATTGGTTCAAACCTTCATTGCAAAAATGGCGAGCCAAACGCGCCGCAGCGGCCGTGGCCGTGGCACCCGCACCGGCTCCCGTCGCCGCGCCTGTCAAGGCGGCGCCCATCGACCAAAACAGGGAGGGCGGACATGCCTCGCCAAGTCATAGTCAACGCTGACGATTTCGGTCTCAGCGCCTGCGAAAACGCGGTGATCCTGGGGGCTTTCCAGGCCGGGCTGATCAGCTCCGCCACGGCCATGGCCAACATGCCGGCCTTTGAGGCCGCCTGCGTCATGGCCCAGCATCCGTTACTGAAAAACCGCATCGGCCTGCATTTCAACCTGACGTACGGACGCCCCTTGAGTCAGTCGATCCTGGGTCGTACGAACTTCTGCGATCGCAACGGCGTGTTTGATCTCAACCTCTCACGCCACCGTCTGTGGCTGAGTCGCCGGGACCGCGACGCGGTGCTGGAGGAGTTGCAGGCCCAATGGCAGTGTTGCGTGGACCACGACGTTCGCCCGAGCCACATCGATTCACATCAACACGTACACAACATCTGGCCCATCGGCGAAATCGTCGCTCGCTTCGCGGCCAGTCAGGGCGTGCCGGTGCGCCTTGCGCGCAATCTCGGGCAAAACCTGAGCCTGCCCAAACGGGTGTTCAAGACTTTGCTCAATGGTCGACTGCAGCATCTGGCGGGTGTGACCGCCGATTACGTGTGCACCCCGGTTGACCTGCGCAATGAGGCGATGCCGACCGACGGCGTGCTGGAAATCGTGGCCCATCCGACCCAGCTCGGGGCGGATTTCGGTGATGCCTATTTGCATCCAGAGGAGTCGCTGACGCAGGTGCTGGAGCGGCGACTTCACGGTGTTCCCCGGGTGTCTTATGGCGCTGTGAACAGCGTGTTGGCCACCGCGAAAGTTGCACTCGAATGAGTTACATGCGTTGCAACACATTCAAGGCTGGCGCTTTGAGATGAGTTTGCAATGTTGATCCATATCCATAAAAAGCGATTCCACACACACCCTGGCTATGGCTAAGGAGAGTTTCATGAGCACCATCGAAAAGCTTCGCGAACGTATCAAACAAAAAGGCTTGAGCCGCACGTTCAAAACGCTGTGGAAACGCTACATATACTTCCACTGGGAGCTTTTGTGGATGGAGCGCGACTTGATCAGCCCAGTGCCACCGCACAAATTGCGTCCCTATTCGGGCCTGCGCATGGAGGTCATTACCCCGGAAAACGCCACGGCATTTGCCAAGCATTTTGGCGACCGCGTCGGCACCATGGCAGAGCTCGCCGCCGAAGGTCACACCGGGCACATGTACCTGGACGAAGGCGGTCACGCTGTCGGGTTTATCTGGGGCAGCGTGCGTGATTACCACGACCGTCACTATTACGGTTGCTGGTTCCCGGTCAAACCTGGTGAGTTCTTCGAGTTCGGCGGCGAAATGATCCGCACCTACTTCGGCACCAGCCTGTCGGTGGATGTTCAGATCGCCCTCTGGGACGCCATGCGCGCCCAGGGTTGCCACAAAGTGGTGGACGTCTGCGAAACCCACAACATCCCGGCGCTGAAACTGCACATTCGCATGGGCTACCACGAGCAGGGCCGCGTCACCCACGTCCACTGCCTGTTCGGTCGTTGGCGCTTCTACCGCGAAACCCGCTACGACGGCTCGCGCCTGGACCCGCTGCGCAAACCGGGCCGGCCAGTGGTGACCGGCGCGGCGAGCGCCTGACTGCTGGTAGAAACTGTGGGAGCCAGCTTGCTCGCGATGACTGGCGTACATTCAGCTTTGCGGTGACTGGTCAATCGCTTTCGCGAGCAAGCCCGCTCCCACAAGGGATCTTCAGTGAACACCGCATTTGTGTTCAACGACGAACAAATGTGGGAGCGAGCCTGCTCGCGATGACGGGCGAACATTCAGCATGGCAGTGACAGGTATATCTCTATCGCCAGCAGGCTAGCTCCCACAGGGGATCTTCAGTGAACACCGCATTTGTGTTCGAGGACGATCAACTGTGGGAGCGGGCTTGCTCGCGAAGGGGTCAGTTGGTGCAACACATTTACTCGCGCTTCACCGCCACCATCGTAAAACACAATGGCAGCTGCGCTTTCTGCTGTTCATACCGGTCGTAGAGTTCCTCGCGGTTGGAATGCGGGTATTCCTTGAAGTGGCTGATTTGCAGCCCCGCTTCGATGGCGCCGGTGAGGATTGCGCCCAGGGTGTGAACGAACCAGTAGGAGGAAGCGGCCGGCTGGTCGATTTTGCCTTCGTAGACGATCGGCTGGTTCTGCACGAACGGTTCGTTGCGAAAGTACGAGCTGTCCAGGCGATAGGGATCCTCTGACTCCGGGTCGAACATTTCCAGGAATGGATGGGTTTCGTACACCACCAGCGCGCCGCCGGGCTTTAGGGTGCGTGCAACATGGCGAAAAAACTGCGCAATGTCCGGCATCCAGTTCAGCACGCCGATGGTGATCAATGCCCTGTCGAACCGGTCGTGAAGCTCAGTGGGCAGCTGATGAATGTCTGCCTCGATGAATTGCGGCTCATGGGGCGAGCGAGCCGCCAGTTCCCGTGCCTGAGCGAGAAACGCTTCGGACTGATCAATGCCCACCACACTGCGGGCGCCCAGGGCAAACAGCGAGATGCTTTCGCGCCCGTTGTTGCAACCCAGTTGCACCACTGCCTTGCCGTCGACGCCCACCTGTTCCAGCACACCCGTCAACGTTGCATCCAGGCAGGAGAAGTCCCCCTGCCCCACGGCGATCAAAAGCGTCGGCCATTCGGGGGTGTCCTGGTGGTGTCGGGCGGAGTCGTTCCAGGCATCGCGGTTGCTGGCGATGGCTTTTTCGTTGGTCGGCATGTCCATTTGCGCGCGTCCTCACTCGGGTCTTTATTGACCGGCACGAGTCTAGGTCAGGCCTTCGAAAAAGCCCATTTGGCGTTTGTTGGAATGTTGTAACCCGGGCATAGCGGACGCGTGCCTGTACGGCAGCTATAGTTAATGGCCTTGGGGATGTGCGGGACAACCGACTTCACAGGTGTTGCCATGAAAAAAACCGATCTGCCGCTGTTGATCGCCCTCAGCCTGACCGCCATCGCTGGCGCCCAGGCGGACGAGAGCCTGACACCCACCACCGACTACAGCAGTGAGTTTAATTATTACGGGGCCGACCAGCCCTTCGCTCACCCGGTGCCGCCATCCATGAGCATCGTGCCGCCGGGTTCCTACATCCCGACGGCCCCTGGGAATTTCATTCCGATTGCCAGTCAGCACGACTTCCACGACTCCCGGTTACCGACCGTCGCAGACGCCTCCGTCCGGGTCTTCGTTCGTTCCTACGATGCCGAACACGGCGTCTACGTGAACGAAGAAGTCCTCGACCCCTCGTGTCTGCTCGAGTGCCTCAGCCGCCAAGGGCCATTGATGCAGTGATTCACCATTGGCGTTTGTCCGGGCGCGCGAGGCCGAGTTTTTCGATCCGGTAGCGCAACATGTCGCGGCTCAGGCCCAGCAGCCGTGCCGACTTGGTGACGTTCCAGTCGGTCTTGTCGAGCATCTTGCGCACCATGTCGCGCTCGACTTCCGGCAGGTTCATCGACTCGTTGGCGCTGTACATCGGACGCGGTTCATGGTGTTGGGGTTCTTGCAGCACGATCGGATCATCCACCAGGCTCAGGCACACATTGAGCTGATGGGCCGCAATCGTATCGCTCTGCGCCAGCAGCACGGTTTGCTCCAGCATGTTGCGCAGCTCACGCACGTTGCCCGGCCAGCTGTAGCTGAGCAGCAGTTGTTCAGCCTGATCGCTGAAATGCAGGTTCGGCTTGCCATAGCGTTTGCCGTGGGTCGCCAGGAAATGTCGAGCCAGCAGCAGAATGTCTTCGCCACGGGCATACAGGCGCGGAACCTTGATCGAAATGATCCTCAGGCGGAAAAACAGGTCACGCCGGAACTTGCCCTGTTGAACCATTTGTTCAAGGTTGCAGTTGGTGGCGCTGATCACCCGCAGGTCGACCTTGCGCTCCTTGACCGAGCCGACCCGGCGAATGGTCCGGTCTTCCAGCAGCTTGAGCAATTTGGCTTGCAGCAGCAGGTCCATTTCCCCGACTTCGTCGAGAAACAGCGTGCCGCCGTCAGCCGCTTCGACCAGACCGACACGGCGGTCCTTGGCGTCGGTGAAGGCGCCCTTCTCGTGGCCGAACAGCTCCGACTCCACCAGATTGGAAGGAATCGAGGCGCAGTTGAACTCAATGAACGGGCCTTTGCTGCGTGGACCGTCGAAGTGCAGCGCCCGGGCCACCAGCTCCTTGCCTGTACCGGTTTCACCTTCCACCAGCACCGGCGGCAGGTCGGTGTTGGCCATGCGCCGTTCGGCGTCGAGCAACTGGGCGATGGTGTTTTTCAAGTAGTGCATCGGCGCCGATTCACCGATCAACGCTTGCACGCCTGACTTCTGCGCCTCGCGTTCCTGATAGAACGACAACGTGCGTTCCATGCGATCGGTGGCCAGGGCCTTGTCCAGCAGCAACTTGAGCTCCGGCAAGGCCACCGGTTTGGTCACGTAATGAAACGCGCCCTCTTTCATCGCCACCACGGCGTCTTCGACGTTGCCGTAGCCGGTCATCATGATCACTTTCAGATCCGGCGCGCTGACGCGCAGCTTCTGGATCAGGTCATGACCGCTCATGCCCGGCAGCGAGTTATCGGTCAATACCACGTCTGGAGCAAATGTGCCCAATTGCTCCAACGCCTCTTCAGCCGAGTGGCAAACCGTCACCTCGAAGTCTTTGCGCTCCAGGTAGGTCTGAATATTCTCGGCCAGGAGTTCATCATCCTCGACCAGCAGTATGCTGTGCTCCATAGTCCCCTCCCGTTGCCACTTTAAAATTGAGACAGACGCGGGTTCCTTCCTGCTCCTGGCTGGTCAATTCAACCGAGCCTTCGAAGCGTTCCATTATTCGTTTGACGAGGGCCAGGCCAACGCCCAACCCTCCCTGTTTGGTTGTAAAAAACGGCTTGAAGACCATTTGCTGCTGCTGTTTGCTCATGCCTTTGCCGGTATCGCTCAACGTCATCTGCACCTGCCCAGGGTGAGGTTGTTCTATGTCGATACTGAGCACGCCGCCCTTGGGCATGGCCTCCAGGGCATTGGCGAACAGGCTATTGAGAATTTGCGTGAGCAGCACCTGTTGGCTGACGACCGGTGGGCAGGCTTGCGGCGTGAAGTGCACTTGCACGTTGGAACGTTTGATCAGCGCATCGAAAGCGCTCAGGGTGTCATCGATGGCCAGCACCAGGTCCACGGTTTCGTAGTCGTCGTTCATGGGGCGCAACGACACCAGCAACTCCCGCACCCAGCGCGACATGCGGTCGACCTGACTGATGATGTCGCCGATGTTCCTTTGCGCCCCATCACTGGCGATTTCCTGGGCCAGTTCAGCACTGGAGCGAATGTTCGCCAGCGGATTGCGCAAACTGTGAGCGACCGCCGAGGACATTTCCCCCAAGGCAACGAAAGTCTCGTTGGTGATCAATTGTTTCTGCTGGCTTTGCAGCAGCATCGATGCGCGCCGCACAATCCAGAACAACCCAAGGTAGATGAGCAGGCCACCCAGCGCAGTCGCCAGCCAGATGGCTTTGAAACCGCGTTGGATACGTTCGACCAAGTCCGCCGGTTCCTTGTAGATCTCGACCATGGCGATGACTTTGCTCTTGTCAGCATTGAACATCGGAATGTAATTCTCGATGAACAGGTACTTGGGCTCGCGCAATAGCATCTGTTCGGGACGCTCGTCGTCGATCTTGTGGTAGCTGGTGGACACGAGTTCCTTCATTTCAAAGGATTCGTCCAGTTCCTCGTCACCTTCGACGCGCATGCCGATCATTTTCGGGTTGGTCGACCAGACCACCGTGCGATCCAGCGCATACACCACCGCCAACAGCGTATCGGGCAGGTTTTCGACATGATCGAGAAACTCTGTGCGGGCCGCGGCCCGGGAACCCGGATTGACGTCGGGATAGGCATTTTCATCGCGCGGATCGAGCATTTCGCCCATGGTTCTTTCCGGTGTAATGCCGGCATGGCGAATTTCTCCATCACCGATGGCGTGGATGAACTGCGCAGTCAGCATGGAATCACGCTCGACGCTTTCATCGACGACAAAACGCGTGGAGACATAGCCCAACCCCAACGCGACAGCCGCGATGATGAAAAAGCTGCCCAAGGAAAACCAGCGCAGCAGATTGAACTGTCCGTTACGGGCCGGGGCGTCTGCTGCAGACACCTCCGGTGCCGTTGTTGTGGGTGATTCCTGATTCTGCATGGGATAGTCCTGAGGCATGCATCACGCCTTTTCGGCCGTGTCACGGATCAGTGTAGGTGGCATTGATCGCGCTGGACGGCCTCACTGATAGTATTTCGCCGCTATTGCGCCTGCGCCGCTTCCATCGGTTTCTGGCGCTCTGTTTCTTCCTGTAAAAACCCCATGATCGACTGCGCGGCGTTCTCATCCAGACGCAGGTTGGGCATCGGGATTTTGTCGAAACGTTCAAACAACTCCACCGCAATCGGGTCTTTTTCCGCCAGCATCTTGTCTGGCTCACGAATCCAGCGGCTGAGCCAGGCCGGGTCGCGTTGGCGCGTCACGCCGATAAGGTCCGGACCGATGCTGCGCATGCCGATCCCCTGCCCGTCCATCGGGCCCAGGCTGTGGCACGACGCGCAGCGGGTACGGAACAGTTCTTCGCCATTGCTCGGCGGGCGGATTTCAGGCGCGTTGGCGTAACTTTCTTCAACGCTGGCTTTCTTCCAGTTCTGCAACGTGTTGGCCAACTGGTCCGCGAGGATCCACGGGTTCTCGAAAGGCGAGGCTTTCATCCAACGGCCCGTGCTCTGGTTGCCGACGATCAGGCTCAGGTTGTGGTCCTTGGTGCGTCCGTTGTCGACGCCTTCGATGAACAGCCCGAGTTTTTTGCGCAGGTCAGTGACGTCGGCAAATTCGCCCGTCAGAAACTTCCAGCCGGGGCCGACCTTGAAGCGCTGGGCGTAAGCCTTGAGCACCTCGGGCGTGTCGCTGAGCGGGTCGATGCTGATGGAGTAGAAAAAAATGTCCTGGCCGACCCGGTCCCCCAGCAACTTTTGCACCTGACGCAGGCACGCAGTTTCCAGGGGGCAAGAGTCGCTGCACGAAGTGAAAATGAAATTGATCACCACCACTTTGTCCTTGATCAGGTCATCGAAAAAACGCACCTGCCGACCGTCCTGATCGGTCAGCAGGGTGTTGGGGAAATAGTCGCCGCCCCAGGGTGTCGCCGACTCCGTCGGCGACAAGGCTCCTTCATGGGCTGTGAGCACCTGACTGGCCAGCAGGCAGGTGACCAGCAGCAAAATCAGGTGCATGCCCAGGGCGCGGGAGCGCGGCGTGTACACAATCCTGTCGACGCGCTCCCGGTTCATGGCTTGACCACCACTTTAGGGCCCAGGCCATCTCCAGTGCGGAAGGTTGGCAGCGCGGCGGAGTTCACGTAGCGCACGCCATCCCAGCTCGGCAACGGTGTCGGCATCAACTGGAATTGCCCGGGTTTCTCAATGTCCCAGCGCAGCAGCATCGAGTTGTCCTCGTGCTGGGTGTTGTGACAGTGCTCCATGTAGGTCCCGGCAAACTCGCGGAAGTTGATCGCCATCTCGACATTGTCCAGGCCATCCTTTTCCGAGCCGATGCGATACACATCCTTACGAGCCCATTTTTCCCATTCCGGTGGCGCCTTGCCGCCGCGACTGAGGATGATCCCCTCCTCGAAGTGCACATGCACCGGATGGCTCCAGCCACTGCCGCCGAGTCTGATGTTCCACACTTCCAGGGTGCCGAACCCTGATGCCCCGGCATCGGTCGGACCGCTCGCCAAGTGGGTCGCCGCGTTCAAGCGCCGTGGGTCCATGTGGAAGCCGAAGCCGCCATCGGTCTTGACTGTCCACGGTGCCTCATCGGTGCCGTCGGAACGGCCGAAGGTGAAGGTGCGGTGACGAGCGTTGGCCAGCAGTGCCTTGTCGGCGGGATTGTCGCGATGGATCTTCAGCGGAATCATCACCAGACCTTCGGCTTTACCCGGTTTGGCCGGTTCGTACGCCGCAGGGTCCATGGCCAGGTCCTGACCGGTGTAGGCCTTGACGTTGAGCTGCAAGACCTTGCCCACGCCCGGATCGCCCCTGTCCCACTGCGGACCTTTGCTGCCTTGCTTGATCACCGCCAGGTATTTTTCCGATAGCACATCACCCAACGGGATCGGTTCTTTCGGGCCTTTGCCATCGTCGTGGGCCAGCAGATTGACCACGAACAGTTTGTCGCCTGGCTTGATGCCGTTTTTCGCGAAGTTGACGATGATGTCGAAGCGCTCGGCGATGCCCTGGGTTGGCAGGATCGCGTTGTGGTTCTGTTTATCGCCATCGGCGTCGAGGTCCATGCTGCCGTCGAATGGCACGCTGTGTTCCATGATGTTGCCGTCGTTGGCAATCATGTGGAAGGGCACCCGGCTATAGGAAACGCCGGAGTTTTTCGGCCCCTGGAACTCACCGCTGGTGCCCTTGACCTCACGCACGATCGCGAACTTGAAGTAACGCGAGACCGAACCATTGAGGATGCGGAACCGATAGCTGCGGGCGCGCACGTCCAGGGTCGGTTTCCATTGCCAGTTGACCAGCACCTGGTCACCGAGGAAGCCGTCGGTGTTGAACGGGTTGAACCACAACTGGCCGCTCTGATCCCAGGCCTTGTCGGCGAACACCAGGTTGACGTCGTAGTCGCGGTTGCCCCACGGCAAGGCACTGCCGCTGGGGAAACGCAGGTTGACGCCGT
>Ga0157371_10000626_pt1 | contig 41946 bp, 44 predicted proteins | sample C45metaG_FD_113462 | JGI IMG/M metagenome (GOLD analysis project Ga0157371, IMG submission 113462) | Corn rhizosphere microbial communities from Kellogg Biological Station, Michigan, USA - C4-5 metaG | ecosystem: Host-associated > Plants > Roots > Rhizosphere > Soil | place: USA: Michigan... | reverse complement strand
GATGAGCAAAGTAAAGGATCGTTTGCAGGATTGGGAGACGAAGGAGAAACGCAACTGGTATCGGCTGCGTGCGCTTCTGGTGTCGGCCGATGGCTCTACCTGGTATCACGCCACTGCTATGGTTAGTGAGCCGGAGCTCGCCGAGATCGAGACAGATTTTAAGCGTCTGCTCGGATCCCTCCGCATCAAGCTCGAGGGCAATGCCGCGGACGAGGTAAGAGCTGCGGCGGAAGCTGAGACGGCAGCCGTCGTTGAAAAACTGAAGGACAGCATGGAGAAGGTGTCAGCCATTCGCATCCAGCAAAGCCAGGAAGAACGGCGCCTCGAAAATGCAGCCGCCTCGATGGCACCCGTGGCCGGTATCGAGGAGCGCTTCAACGCGGCGGTAGCTGACGCTGGGTTGCAGGATAGACGTGAGGCCCTGCGACTGATCGTCATGCCGACGGTTGCTATGGTTGAATGCGATACCGCCGACACCGAAATGACTGGCCTGAGCCGCGTCGGCGGAGGCCCTGACCTGCCCGTCGACACGGACTGGCCGCGCGACGACAACGGCTTGCACCTCAATTATCTTGCCCAGATCAATCTCGCTGACGTGCCTGATCGCCCGGAAGAGCTACCGGCATCCGGGCTGATCTCCTTCTTCACTGGAACGGACTACACGGATTGGCGCGTCCTCTACACACCGGCGGACGCAACTCTCACGCCCCATACAGTTTCGGCAGACGCGATGGACACGGCAATCTCGGTATCGCAGATGATCGTCTGGGATAGCGACCTCAAGCGGTTCGTTCCAAACGGACAGCCTGTCGACGGACTATCGGTCAGCACGGACGAGGCCGGTCGCTTGACATTCAGCCGTGACGGGGTACCCGTCAGGGCCTTCGCCTCCGAATACGAGTTCAGCCGCTCGGCGCAGACGCTGCGCTTCGAACGCTCGCTTAGCGCTCCCTTCGGCCAGCGTGGCCCCAACAACAACCCGAGGGCCTATGCTGATATTGGGATCGAAGACCCGTCGGATTTTTCTATCGCGGTCAGCGAGCGCTTTAAAATCGGAGATGGACCGCAGCACCAGATGTTCGGAATAACCGGCTTGCGTGATCTCGCTGCGATCCAGCAGATGGCTGCGAAACATGCAGCACAAAGCGGCTGGTCTGATATCTCCGCGCCAGATGGCTGGTTCATTCTGGTCAAGCTCGCATCCGGAGGCGAAGCGGATTTCAACTTCAGTGATCACGGCGACTACGTTTTTATGATCAACCGAAATGACGCCGTTCGAGCGGACTTCTCGCGGGTCTACGCCTTTGTCGATTCTGGTTGAGTAAGAGATCACGACATGACGCCACGGCTTAACGTCCAATCGCTCCATAGAACGCCAGGTCGAACGTCCGTTGCGCGCCAATTGCGCCAATAGTGACCACCGCACTGATGCGCCAATTGCGGACATTGAGGTTGCGCCAAAAGTCCGTACTCTTTGACTCGTGGAATCCTGAAAGAGAATTAACACGGCCGGATTTGCTGATTTGCTCTCCATTCAGCGCGCCCGCAAAACGTTGAACATCGACACGGCGTTGTCTCGTGCGCTTGTCAACACCGCCCGGCCGACAATCTGGCTACGCCACGGTGATCCTGTGAACGACACCGCGCTCCCAGCGGGGGCAAGTAAAGGGGAGGCGAACCTGATCTCCCGCCCGGAATGGCTTGGCCGACACGACCCGCGCTCGCAGACCCCGAAGGCACGGCGAAGAAGCTCCGCAAGGCCCTCGCCGACCGCACCAACGACGTGAAACAGTGCCTAGAATTCGTCATCGACCATCTGGCACACGAGACGCCCATGGCCTTTCTAGCGCAGGTGAACCTTTCGGTGATGGCGCGTGAACCCGGCTTCGACCCTTCCCTGCCCGATCGCGGTATGTTGTGGGCGTTCAATGATCCCTTTGCAGACTGGTATGGTACGCAATCGCCCAGCGGAGGGATTTCTCTTGTGTGGAGTGACGCCGGTGGATTGGAACGACGCACGACACCGCAGGTAGTACGCGAGGCCTGGCAAAACGGGGTAAGCGATTATGGCTCCCGGATGTCCGAGCCTTGGGAGGCCGATGTCAAGTCCGAGCCGCTTACTCCAGTATCTAGCTGGTCAATCACTCCGCGTCTCAGCCGCCACGCCTATATCGATCTTGCAGATGAGCGCTTCGCGATGAAGGAGGGCGGCGGTGATCAGCTTGGAGGATGGGAACCGATTCAACAAAAAATGCATGGCGAAGTGGAATTGATCTCCACCGGCAAAGCAGGCAGCGAACAGGCTTACGCAGAGAGCGTCCTTTCGGCTGGCGAGCGTTGGCGGCATGTGCTGACGATCAACGCAGAGACCTATCTCTGGCGATTGATGCCAACGTGGGGCGATGGCGCAATGTTCATGTTCGTAGACGAAGAAGAACTCGAGGCTCGCCGCTTCGATAAAGCCGCGGGAACCTCTCAGTTCACCTGAGAACGCCCGGTCTAGTCAAACGCGCGACTTGAACACGCCAGACTGGAGCGGCTTGGCAATACATGTCCCGCACATTTGCCTTTTGTTATGAGAAGGCAGATCCTCCCGGACACCATCTGTGACGGTGTACGGACTGCGTCGTGCCAACACGGGACATTGTGCCTGCCGCGAAACTTCTTATTCTGCGACGTCGCAAATCAGGAAAACAAAGGTCGCTTCAGTGGGATTTATGCGACGATTCAGCAAGCAGTTACATTCTGGGTCGAAAGAAAAAATATTATGTGGATGCGCAGAACGGTTATGAGCGGCATGTGCGCTGCATTTCTGGATATTGGAGCAGCCACAGCGATGCCGGATAACATGACAGTAGAACGCCTTCTCGCCATCTGCGAAGCGTCCAGCGTGCAAGTGGCTACGATACAAGGTGATAAGCTCGGTTGGCAGCGGCTGACCGATGCAGAAACAGAGGAATGGCGCGCTCATTTCGTTGGCTACAATGGTGGATCAGTGGAGGCTGTCGGATGGCGGCGGAAGAGTGCCGATCAATCCGATTTACTGTCGTTTTGGATCGCAACCGGTCCAAACGGGCACAAGGCATGTACATACTCAACGACGAAACCTGCCGGATTACTGGATGCGTTGTCGGCAGTTCTCGGCACTCCTGACACTCAAAACAAGGAGGACGCTGTGGAAATGATATCCGCTTATTGGAAGCGTGGTGAGGTCGAGTATTCGTTCACTCAGATAGGATCATCCGCTACCATCGCTGTCGGACCAAGCAGATGAGGCCGTTGTTCCCAAACAATGCCGCATCATTGGGGAGGCTGCGGCCACTCAATGAACAGCGGCTTGGACCATCATGCGATCCTTCTGACGTTCTGTCGGCAACAGGCGGAGAAGGCGTTGTGTTCGCAATGGCTCTGTATTCTCGATAATGTGGGCCAACACCCGATCTTCTCGGTTAGCCCAAGCCCACAAGCATACTAGCCGCTCGTCGGTGGCGATCCGCTGAAGAGAGTCCAAAGCGAGACGGTCTAGAGCTCGGATTCCTTCGTGCAGCAATGGTTCGTAGGTGGCATCGTCCAGAACATAGTAGCTACCTTCGTCAACCAGATGCCCATGGTTCGTAAGCCCGACCAGAACGCTCCGTGCTCGGCTTGAGTTCGATCGTGCCAGCCAAGCAAACAGCTCAAAGGGGTTGACCCTGAGCATTAGCAGCGCTTTGACGATGCGTACGGACACATGATTATCCATGTCTGTCCTGGACTCGCGCATCGCACGCTCGAATGGCATGGGATCGCCGCCGTTGAACCAATTCATCGCGACGCTGCAGAACAAGGCGCGCAGTGCATCCTGTTCCCCTCTCGGCCAGCGCCATAACCCAAGCCGCATGGCGCCTTCCATTGGAAAGTAGTCATGGTCGAAGTTCAGGAATGTTAGTTCCAGACCACGGGGCAACCAATGCAGGAATGTGTCGCGACCGCCGGAACAGTTCGGATGCTCGAAGTAGATTTGGCCGAAGCTTTCCAGGCTGGCGCGACGCGGATCGCCCGCGCGTCGTGTTCGCGCCTCTTCGTCTACCGTGAAGCACTGGCGGCACCAGTCCCATCGCGGACGGTAGCCGGAGAAAGCAGCATAGACCTGAGAGAGACAGCTATCGATATCGGGAGGATTGAGGTCGAAGCGGTGCAGGATTTGATCAGCGTGATGGTCCGAGGGGCGACGAGTATTCTTCAACGAGGAGGCGTCCCTAAGCAGAACAGATCAAGCGATGAAGCGATGGAAACATCGATTTTCCTTCCCTCCACCAACATCGTTCTCATACTCCGCAGATCATCACTTAAATTCAGACTGACCGCAAGCCACACCGCTCGGGCGATTGAACCTTTCCAAATTCCGCCCTTGGCAAAAGACTGTCTTCAGCTTCGGGCCAAGAGCCGCCATCGTCAACTGGCCGCGAAGCGCCAGTTATGAGCCGCTCACTAGCCGTTTGAGATATGGGAGATCGACGCAGACTGCCTGCCCGTGGACTCCTGTGAGGACTTACCGCTTTAAGCTCTGCCTCGATATAGACCGATTACTGAAGCGTCTCGCCTATTTGCTCATAAAATCGACTGCTGCCTCAAATTTATCCGGCAAAGTGTCGGACATTGTCTCAAGAGTGCCTACGGAACAAAAATCCGACAAACCCACATTTATGAGGTTACAGAATACCTCAAAATCGCTCAAAGATCCCCTGCGCGTCCGTACCAGCCACGGAGATTGCTGTTACGTTCATTGCGCCCCATCTCCGATGCGACGATCTGCGACGTGCAGCGCTCAACGAAGCTCTTTTACGACAAAGGTCCGGGTTTAACCGCTACTTGCACGCCATACAACTCTCGCAGATCGTTCTGGCCCGGCTGACGATCAAGAGCCTGATGGAGCAGCCTGGAGGCGTACCCGGTTTCGCGCGTCCCCTCGATCAGCGTGACGTCGGAATTACCCGGATTGACGGAGCGTTCAAACCAATCAACTGGATGCTGAAAGAAACTCATCTCGAAGCGTGGCCGTGGCGCGCTTCGTGCATAATTGTTTGCAGAAACAGCCGCATCCGCTGCGCCACATCTGCGCGGCTCTCGCCATCGGGCGGCCGGGCATAGAACTTGCCGCTGTTGCTGCGTAGTCTCGCCCATTTTTCGAATTCGTCGGGAAATTTCTGCTTGCGCTCAGCATGGTCATAGATTTCCGTGAAGAGCCCGAAATCCTGCTCCCGCAGGAGATAATCCTCGCGGACCTTGCCGACGCTCTCGAGAGGCAAGGCGTCAAGGAGAGCGTCCTTGCTTTGGCGCGTGCGCAAGAACGGTGAGTACCATATGCGCAGCGGCTTTGACCCCGGTTCGGTCAGTCCTGCAAGATAAACTGCGATCACAGATCCAGCTTCACTGGCCTGGCGATATCCCCACTGCGTCAACGGGACATTGTGATCGCCAAACTGACTGTAAGCACGCTCGTCCAGATTACCCAGGGATTCGCCGTGACGGACAAGAAAGATGCGCATAAGCTATCCTGCTTCAAGGGTTTGGATGCCACCTCTCATATGAACCTGTGTCGACAGATCGACGTAGTGGCGGCCTTCAGGACCCTCCATTATCATATGACCCCAAACAGCGAGACCGCAAAACGGCGTAAGCGTCAGCGAATTGCTATGATCACCCACCGGATCTAAAATCGGCCGCCGATCACGAAAATCCGGACAGTGCAGAAAGACTAGCCTTGCTCCTGAAGAGCTCAAATCAACGCGGCTGACCGCACACAAGTCCGACCAGACGGTGTTTTGTCGCCCCTCTCAGTCTTCGAGAAAAGCCCACCAACTACTTCAACCAAGCAGATCTACCTTCAGTGTCCGGTAAATGCCGCTCTTTCAGTTGAAGCGCAAAGCACTGGCATTCGTCGTAAGGATGTTCTACCCGCAATAGACCGATATCTATGAGACGGCCCGGTATGGCGATCCTGTTCAAGACAACAATTTCTGAAGACAAAGCATTTTCCAGGATCGAGCAACTGCTGAATTCTGGCGTTGAGTACGATGGCTATTTCAGTATCGCGGACGATACCGGCGAGACGCCGCTGCCGTGGGGCCCTCTATGAGCGCCGAAGAGTTCCTCGCCAAAGTCAAAGAGCAACTGGAGGTGACCTGGAACGCTGCCCGCTTCTGGGTCATCTATGAACGTCGTGGGGACCTTGCAGATGCTGATGCGATCGTCATGCGGAACGCGGCGTTTCGCATCACCCGTGGATACAACGGTGTCATTATCGCCTCGTTCAGTCTTCTAGGACGACACGACGCATCCCATGATCTCGAACTTGTCTTCGTCTGTTTTCGGGAGGACTTCCAGCGCCGAAACTTTAGAATTCGCTTCGAAAACAAGCCAATTATCCCTCATTGATAAGCATGACATCGATCCGATCGGCTGCAACATGGAGGTCTCCTGAGCGATCCATATTCCCGCCCCATGGCTTGAACGCTGCATTAATTGATGCTGAAATGCGTCATAAATAGCGGTAAATGCGTGGGATTTGGTATGGCTCTGACACAATATGCTGATGATGGCTTGTTTGCGCCCAACAAGATCGCCGACGTTCTTCACACCACAAGCGAAGACATCGCGCGTAGTGCGGGACTAGGCAAAGAAGCCGTCCAGCGCAAAGATCGGATCAGATCTGATAAGACTCAGAGGCGCCTGCGTGAAATGGTCGAGGTCGTCAATAAGGTCGAGCCTCGGTTCGGATCTGCGCTGATCGCCTATGCCTGGTATCGCTCAGAACCCCTTTCAGGCTTTGCCGGCCACACCGCAATGCAACTCGTGCGAAACGGCCGGGCTGATGAAGTGCTCGACTATATCGATGCTATCGACGCCGGCATCCATGCCTGACCGTGCCAATGCACTACGAAGGCAAGCTCTACCAAGCGCTCAATCCACTCTACGCCCGTGAGCCGCTTTCTGGACGGGATGCCGAACTTTATAGCGGCCGATTTAATCCAAAGGAAATACCGGCACTTTACTCGTCACTGACCAACATGACGGCGCTTAGAGAAGCTAATCAGGCGGGAAGTCTGCAACCAACTACACTCGTATCCTATGACGCAGATTTCGAGCCGTTGTTCGATACGCGTGACCTGAACCTTCTTGAAAAACACCGGATAACTCCTCAAGCGCTGAGTAACACGACCTGGCGAGACGAGATGAACCTGCGCGGCGAAGCGCTAACGCAGCAGCTTGCTCGAGATTTAAGACAAGCCGGGTTTCACGGCTTGATCGTCAGGAGTTTCGCTCCCGGCACGACTGACGCTGACCTCAATATTGTGCTCTGGACATGGGGAACGTCGCTCCACATCGTCTGCCATTGATCGATGACAAGCGCCGATTATCGAGATAGCATCAAATCTCGGTCTTTCCGGAACCCCCTAAGCGACGAGATGGAGCCATGGATCGAAATCCAGATCAGGCATCGGCATCACCGTCGGAACTGGGAACGAACGCAGGCAGATCCCCGTCGCTATCATGCGGCTGAAGCAGCGCGTTGACAGCTGGCACCATCGACTGCGGGATGAACATCAGCTCGAGACCAAGAGCACTCGCGATATTCACCAACGTGGTCGCGCGGGCAGCGCTACTTCCGGACTCTATCTCGCGGTAGCGTGGTCGCGATATGCCAGCCATCTCGGCGACACGCTCCTGCGTTAAACCAAGCCCTCTTCGCGCGGCCCTTAAAAGACCGCCTATTTCAACTATGGTTTCCGACTTCATTGACACATGGTCTCCAAACATATCTTTGGAGGCAACATTGATACGTCTGCGTATCTTTTAAAGTGAGCGCCCCAAAGATTATGCTTCGATCGTCCGGTGGACCGCACTGCGGCAGGCGCCTAGCCCACCAGACCTCGGAGGCTCCTTAACAGCGCAGACGGCCGCGGCGGGTGCAGAGTGCCCATTTGGTGTTAAAACACCTGAACCGTTACTCACCGCCACCGGCAATAAGGCGTTTGCCTTCGTCGGTAAGGATGAGGCGAGGAACCCCGTTCGAGGCGACCTCTCTGACGAACGGTTCTCGTTCAAGATTGGCAACCATTGAAGCCGATATACGGTGTCGCCAACCAGCCAAACACGACCAGAACGACGCTGGTAGCGATACTGGTTTATCGCCGACAAGGTGCGGATTGCGGTCTTCGAAAGCTGCTTTTCACAAGACATCGCCATGACGGCTCCCATGAATGTTCTCTTTACGTTCAATTGATGGCGGACCGACGAGCTTTCAACTGCACGCCCGGTCATTCAGATTTAATTAAATATGTTCGCAAATACTGGTAAGCAGGGATGATCGAAACGGGCGTGGACAAGTTGAGTAACCGATAGCCATTGGAGCCACACATGTCCCCGCGTACCGTGCTCGTTGTAGAAGACGATCTTCTGATCAGATTGATGTTGGCTGAGGCACTCCAGGACGACGGGTACGCTGTCGCCGAGGCCGCGAACGTTCTTGAAGCTGTCGCGGTGGTCGGACGCAACCCCTCCTTTGACGCGCTGGTCACTGACGTCGATATGCCAGGGCATCTGACCGGCCTTGATCTTGCTGCTATGGTGGCGAGTGCGTCTCCTCGAACGCAGGTCATTGTCGTTTCAGGTCGTGATGTCAGCGACGATATGAGGCCGGGCTGGGTTTTCATGCCAAAGCCTTACAGCCTGGATCAGCTCCTAAGCTTCCTAGATAACGCCCAGGGCGTCGCAACCGAGGCAGCTGAGATGGCGCGAGCAGTCTGAACATGCGATAGCGACGCTCTATGACAGCAGTTCTCGGCATTGATGCAGCATGGACATTCACAGAACCAAGTGGCGTAGCTCTGGTTGAACATGACGGCGTTGATTGGCGACTTGTCCGGATTGCGGCGTCCTACCAGGCGTTCCTTGCTGATCAGGATTTTGAAGTTGGTAGACATCGCGGTTCGAAGCCTGATCCACATGCTCTCCTCTCGAAGACGGATGAACTCCTGGCAACGCCTGTCAGTGTTGTCGCTATCGACATGCCCTTGTCGACTAACCCCATCACGGGGCGGCGCGTTTCCGACAACGCGATTTCTTCGCTCTATGGATCGAGGCATGCTGGTACGCATACCCCGAGCCAAAGCCGACCCGGAAAGCTCAGTGACGACCTGACATTGGGTTTTGCACGAGCAGGCTATCCGCTCCTGACATCCGGAGCATCTTTTCCTGCTCTCATCGAAGTCTATCCGCATCCGGCTCTGATCGAACTGGCAAAAGCAAACCGAAGGCTCCCTTACAAGCACGCGAAATCCCGTAAATACTGGCCGGAGGCGAGCCTTATAGATCGTCGGCACGCGCTCTTAAGGGTCTGGGCAGGCATCGTCAGCTTGCTGGATCATCGCATTAAGGGCGTGGCATCCGCTCTGCCTTTACCGGACCCATCCTCGCGAGGCTATGAATTGAAAGCCTTCGAGGATTGCCTGGATGCAGTCGTATGTGCCTGGGTTGGTACATGTGTTCTGGAAAGAAGCGCTACAGCGTATGGCGACGATACTTCGGCCATATGGGTGCCAATAGCTGGAACATAGCCTTACCGATCGATCTTGGTGCCAACGGTGCTAAATCCCACATCAATATGACAAAGACGCCCGATCATTCATCTAAAGACCAAATTCAAAGTGAGGACGCTCAAATGGCTTACAAGCCGAGGCTGGGAGAGGTTTGCTTGTTCGAAAATGAAAAAGCCGGACACGACACCGCTCCTGACCACCGTGGGTATTTCATCGCAGACCGCGACATAAAGGCAGGAGAAAAGGTCGAGTTCGCGCAGTGGGCTGGACGAGCAGATAGCCCGCGTTCATTTGGCGGCCGCCTGTCCGCGCAAAAGAGTTCGCCTGAGCCTCCACCGCTTGATCTGTTTGGGAATCCTGTTGAAACCTCGAGTGAGTTTCGCGATCCAATCATGTCGGCGCTTGGGGCGCGTGCTGTAACGAGCTTACAATCCATCCAAAATCAACGGGCAATGGTAGACAGAGACGTTTCAACATCGAAAGCAACGGCGTCATATAGGCAGCACCATCGCCGCCCTGGTCGCGCTGAGAACGATTACCCATCGCGATCGAACACGCAACGAATAAGAAAATTATCCTGCTGGCGAGTTTCGGGATGGCTGCAGACATTTCGATCCTAGCACGTGTTTCCAGCATGATGGTGCCGTATCGATGAGCGCCGCCAGGCAAGACCAAATCATCGGTCAGCCAGCCGATCGCCATTCAGGAATTTGTCGAGTTCAGTGGTGCGGGATCTGGATAGTTGAACTTCTTCGGCAAACTGCGGCCAACGATCTACCGCGTCTCTTACCTGCTCTATAACTTGCTTGGCATCATGATCGGAGATCGAAGCCCCTCTGGAGACCGCCAAGAGGTGTTTCATGCCGGGAGCTCTACCCTCTCCGGCTACTGCAGCGCTATGCTCACCGCCCGGTCCAGACGAAAACGTAAGATCGTATGCAGGTGCCAAAGACCACCGGCCTTTCCCATCCATAAGAAATGCATGATTTTTGGCATGGTCGTCGCGATTTTTCGCGTAAACATTGAAGACCATATTGCGAAACATCTTGAGAACTTCGGCAGCATCGCGGGTCACAAGATGGGTCAGCTTGTGAAGTTGCTGATAGTCCACGCTGGCCTCGCGATGGCTGGCATTCAACAGGCCGCTTGCCGTGTGCATGTGAAGCCTGCCGGCAGATGTCCTGTCAAAACGTTGCGTCGCAAAAAGCCGCCTGCCTTTCCGGGTCTCCAACAACCGCGTGTCAGCCATTGTCAGTCCTGCAGCTACGGCCATCAGCGCATAGGCCCTTTCTTCAGCGCCAATCTCGGGCGGATCATCGGAACTTGGTGCCTTGACCATCCATCTTTCGAACCCCGCGGCCAACGGTTGGCCATAGTCAAGAACACAGGTGTTTTCCGCCTTGTTGAAGCCGATCATAATCTTTGGACGCGCACCTGCGGATCCACCTTGTGCGCCCTGCAAACGATCTATGTCGGCAATGTCCATCTGCGTCTGTACCAGTTCAACCTGATCAGCAAACCAGTCCAGATCATTCTCTGCCTGTTGTTTCTCATCATCTGGCAGTTCCGGAACGTATGAGAGCGCGCCCATGCCCGATCGTCCTACGGCCGACAGACGCTCAACTGGCGTGAGCCTTGTATAGTCAATGCCCGCTCGCTGGAGACGGCGGTCTAGCAAAAGACGGCCCCACCCGTCAGGCAGGCTGTCGTTGAATAGCCCGTGGAGCCCGTCGAACGGATCGCGAGGCGCCGCAATCAACCCGATGGCTGCCATCATATGGAATGGTGAGACCAAAAGCGGCGCTGCCAGAAACTCCGCAGCGTACTCGAAGTAAGCCCTGCGTTCCCTGCCACTCCAGGCCAGAGTACCTAGCTTCTTCTCATTCCCTTCGAGATCTAGATGAACTTTAAGCTGCTGGATCGGCTTGAACTTCATTTCTTGCGCACACGCTGTTTGAGAGGACGATCAATAACGTCGTCGATATCCTGCGGCGGTCGACCTGGAAACAAGCGTTCGAATTCCGCTTCCGCCTCAAGGGCAAACGCGATTTTCACGACGCTCTCGAGTGAAATTTTTCCGGTTTCTTCAAACAGTCTCAGCGATCCATAAGACACATTCGATCTCGAAGCCAGTTCACGCTGCGTCAACCCATGCTCAATGCGACGACGCTTCATTCTCTCCGCCATCCCCTTGACAACGTCCGCAGGGGAAAGCATCTTAAATGCTAACATATTATCACCCAACACCAATATCTTCTATTAATGCTATTATAATAGCATTTATGTGAAAGAGAAGTTAGCAAGTTACCAGAGCGTATGGACGGCAAGGGAAAAGGCAAGGGCATCGTTCACCCCAATGTCACTTGCAAAGAAACGGGTTCACTAGTGCCCACACTACAACAATAAAATGCCCCGAAACGGGGGGGCAATCGGCCGGTATGTCGAGTTTTGTGGCCGGATCGGCGAAGCCACTTAACCGGCGCTCGACGTCAAATTCCACAAAGGCGAGGACTTCGAGATCGGCTTTTTGTCGATACAAGGTAACGGCAGAACCATCATATTTCGATGAAGACAACCGAGCGGTCGGCGGTTTCCAGAAGCGTGTCGGCGACAGTGCCATAGGAAAGATCAGCGCCTGCCCGCCTGTTGACGCCCAAAATGATCAGATTGAAGCGGCCTCTCCGAGCATGCTTGAGTATGGCCAGTTCCGGTGATCCTTGCTGCGACGTGACCTTCTCCAACGGCAGACCGTAGAACTCTGCAATTTGGTCAAGTTGCGCGAACGCCGATTGCTGGACACCACTCGTGTCGCTGACTCTCGACAGAGACACTGCCTGTGCAGGATCCTTAAAATACACTGCAGCGATCGATCCGCCGGTAGCCTTTGCGATGACAAATGCAAACTCTGCTGCGTTCAGCGAACGCTCTGTCCCGCTGACAGGTACAAGTATACGCAGCTGACTATCCGCGTCTGGAAGATGTCCTCGAGCCGAAACGATCGCCGTCGTCCCGCTGAATGCATCCACCATCGCTGTGTGCCGCCCACCGTACCCACCGCCCTCGGCCGTGCTTGGCTCAACGCCGACGAACATCATGTCATGGCCTTTGTCCGCAGTCTCGGAGAGGATGTCGTCCAGTTCCCCGTCCCTCGGTCGGATCGTGACGTGGACCTCGCCGTCGGCCGAAGCTTGCTTGACGTCGTCCATTTGCAGGGTCGCATCGGCAGTGCTCTGCACGCGCTCGCTGACTTCTTTCGCGCGACTGTCCGGCATACGTCCCGCTAAATCGTCTCGACCATCGCCGGGTTCGTCCACGACATCCAGAACGGTAATTGGCATCTTGCGCACGGCAGCGAAATGTCCAGCGATGCGAGCAGCAAGATCGCTGCTGGCTGAATGGTCGACCGCAAGCAGGATACGCTCGAAATTGGACATGAAGCTTTTTTCCTGGAAGGATTCAAGCCGCAGGCGATCCTCCTCATCTTCCCGAATCGGTAACCGCGCCAGTGCCCACCGCAAAGTGGGTGGCATAGCCATCGTTGTCACGACTGCCATAGCAACGATCACGGAAAACAGACGCTCGTCGAGCACGCCGACCGATAGCCCTATGGAAGCGACAATAACTTCAGTTGATCCCCGGGCATTCATTCCGCACCCAAGCGCAATAGCTTCTGGATTGGAGAACCCACCCATTTTAGCACCGACAAAGGCACCACCGAATTTTCCAAGACTGGCGATCAGGATCAGTCCTACAGCTAGAAGCAATATGGACGGCTCAGCCAAAAGGCCAAGATCAGTGTGGAGCCCCGTCAGGCCGAAGAAGACCGGCATGAACAGCGCAGTCGTCAAGGCGCGCAACTGTCCTTCGATCTGGCGTGTCAAGATCGGGGACTGACCGACGAGAATGCCCGCGACAAACGCGCCCAAGACAGTGTGAACACCGATCAAATTGGTGATGATCGCCATGCCACCCATGATGGCAATAATTGCGCTTAACACCGGCAGGTCACTCTTGAAGGTATCGTTGACCCATCGAATGATCTCAAAAACGATGCGCCGCCCGATCGTGAAACTGAAGGCCATGAACGCGATCGTGCCGATGACGCTCTTTGCGAGGATTGCGACATCCACAGTGCCACTCGTCGCCAGGCTGAACGTCACAGCGATGATAACCCAGCCGATCGTATCATCGATGATCGCTGAGGCGACAATCAACTGACCGACGTTACGGCGCAGGAAGTCCATCTCGCGAACGACGGACGCGACAATCTTTACCGAAGAAATCGACAGCGCGGTTCCAAGAAAGAGCGATGTGACCAATCGCGCGTCGGGATCGGGCAACAGACCTGCAGGGATAACCTCCCCCAACGCAAAACCGAGTGCAAACGGCACCACGATCCCAGAGAGGGAAACTCCAGCTGCCGCACGACGCAGCCGCAACGCCAGACCGAGGTCCGTTTCCATACCTGCAAGCAGGAGCAAGAACAAAATACCCAGTTGGGCAACGGCGTCTGCCATTGCCTTTTGCGCCTCGCCGTTCGGGAATAAAGTCGATTGCGCTTCCGGAAACACGAGACCGAATACCGAAGGACCCAGCAAGATCCCGCCGATGATCTGGCCCATGATCGACGGCTGCCCAATGCGCACCATAGCCTCGCCCAGCAATCTGCCGACGACCACAAGAACAATGATCTGGATCAGGAACAAGGCCTCTGAGGGACCGGGTGACTTTCCATCGGCGGCAAAGGCCGCACCACACGTCACGAACGTGCCAACTATCGGCAAGGCCCAAAGGCTAAGCCGGCCAGAATTCACCTTGATTTTCATTCGATGGAAGCCCCGCGCATTTCTGGCGATAAAACGGGCGAGATATTTGAATGTTCCACCGAGAGGATTGGAGACGGTGCCACCAGAACCGTTAGTTTCAACCCGCTGATCCAACTCGCAACAAAATCATCTCCGACGCTCGCGTCAGCTCGACAGAAAACCTTAAGCCGTACGCAGCTGCCAAATGGCCGGTTATATGGGTCCTCCAGCTAAACCCGACCAGTCACCTCCTATTCATCAGCCAGAGGTCCCGCCGTCCTCGAAAAGAGCGAAAAGCTTCATTAGACTTGTCTTGAAAAAGCGATCGGTTCAAAAGCAACCCGTTACAGCGCCTCTACACCACGATACTGAACAGGCGCTTTGACCTGAGCAAGATTCTAATGCCAGGCGGCACATCGACTACGAGCTGGCGCCGAAACTGACGATCTTCTCAGAATGCAAATGAGGACCGAAATGACATCACATCGACTTTCCAAACCCCTGATCCGCTCGCTAGCCCTTGCCGCATCCCTGATCCTGCTCTCGGCCTGCGATGACAGCACGTCGAGCCAATCAGGCCAGGCGAACGAGGAGCAAACCGCAAGCGAGCAAGCACAGATCCAAAAGTACAATGCGTATGTAGAGGTCGCCAATTCGGTTCAGCGCTCTTACGCTGAGGATCTGGCAACGTACCAAACTACCGTAAAGCCCGTGCTTGACGGCAAGAAGAAGGAGGACAACCTTCTCTTCCCGTCTTCGTCGCCTATGGGCCGGATTAAGGAAAACCTGGACAAGGCACGCGCGATGAAGCCTGACATGGCCGAACTCGACGGGCCAGCGAAAGCTTATTCCGACGCATTGGCGAAAGCGGTCCCGCTTGACCGCGACATGGCCAACTACATTGAGGCCAAAACCTATCTGAGTGACAAGGGCGCGCATGGCCGCGATACACAGCCTGCTTATATCGCCGCTATGGAAGAACTGGCCACGGCCCAGGCAAGCTACAACAATGCCATAGAGGCGAAGGACCGCGCCCGCATCAAATCCGCCTTCGACAAGACGGAAAAAGACACGCTCGCCTATTTCCGGCTCGGAATGGTCTATCACATCAAGGACAGCATGGATCTCGCCTCCGGCTTCTTGAGCGGAACAGGGCTTGGCGACAAAAAAGAAGCCTTTAAGGCCTCGCTTGACCAGTTCAATACTATGGCAACCGGTTATGACAATAAAATCAGGGAGCAAAGCAACGAGGGTTGCTCGGCCATCATGTCCAAAGCCAACGCTTACCTCTCGACCGGAAGGCAGATCGTCAGCAGGACAGAAGACGGCTCCTACGAAAAGGACAAGCAGCAACGCTCCCAGTTCCGGATGATGCAATCGCGGGAGCAGCAGGATGCCAACTCGCTGCTGCAGGACTACAACAATATGATCAGCCGACTGAACATGAATCAGTGCTAAGCCGGAGACGATCAATAGTGTCGCGGATCACTCGCTGATCCGATGGCTGATTTCCCTTAAGTCTGCATTCCATGTTGTTCCAGCGTCGAATGCAGACCAGGTCATGATCTTGTAAATTGGGATGAGAGCCTGATCCCAAAATGCTTCCACGGCCTCGATATCCGTGCGAACCCGCCAAGGATCATTCCCAGTTGCTCCAGATCTATCGATAAGCGGGCGCCTGCGATCATGCGATGCGGTGGTCTGCAATATTGATTCAGCCCGCCCAGCCGCGTGTGCCTTGCAGAGGTCTCCTCCTTTACAACTGTTCTTTTCACCGCAATGCTTCGCGTTGGTGGGCTACCCGGGGATCTCAAACGAGAGATAGTGCTGAATGGTCGGCGCAAAGAGCGAGGTGATCGTGCCTGGCGACATCGTGGCAAGTGGCTCGAGCTTCAATATATATCGCCCGAGCGCCAGACCAAGCATCTGTGATGCAACGAGTGCTGCTCTCGTACTCGCCTGATCGACGCCGGACCGACCGATTGCAGCGCATAATTGCTTTTCGAAAATCTGCCTCAACTCTTCCCGTGCGCCCGTGTGGCTGATCGCTGCACGCAGGAGCGCTTGCAACTGCCCGTCGCTGCGCACGCCTTCCCACCGATCCAGAAAATGCCGGACCAGCACCTCCCCCACCCCCTCTAACGGAACACCATCCAGGCGGGGCAATTGCAGGTCGATCCTGGCAGCCGCTGCGAACAGGCCCTCTTTGTTGCCATAGTAGCGGATGACCATTGCAGGTGCCACACCAGCACCGGTCGCAACTGTGCGTATTGTCGTTTTCTCGAATCCCAACTGAGAAAAGCATTCGCGCGCTGTTGCCAGAATGCGATCTCTCGTGGGTTGAGACCTTCGGTTTTTGGGTTTGTTGCTCGACTGACTCATGAGCCTACCCTGCCATCAGTGGTTGCTTTATGCAAACATATGTTTACATCCCGAGGACTCTATGCAAACATATGTTTGCATAGAGGAGCGAGGTGTAGCAGTCATGTCAGCCAGTGTTTCTTCGATCCTGATTGTCGGCGCAGGGCCAACCGGCCTCTATCTGGCAATTGCCCTTAGGCAGCGAGGTGCTCGCGTAATCGTCATCGACCGGCAAACTCAAGGCGCAAACACATCACGCGCCGCCGTTATTCACGCGCGGACCCTGGAGGTACTGGAGCAACTCGGCGTCACTGCAAAATTGCTTGAGGAGGGCATTATCGTGCCGAAGTTTCGCGTTCGTGATCGTGACCGATTGCTGCTCGACCTAGACTTCGGTGAACTTCCAGGACGCTATCCCTTCACGCTTATGCTGCCACAGGATCAAACCGAAGCCATCCTGCGCACCCGTCTGCTAGAGCTCGGCGTTGAGGTACAGTGGGCAACTGAGCTTGAGAGCATCGCCCAAGAAGGGGATCGGCTTGTCGCACATTTGAAAAGACCGGACGGAAACATCGACATGCATGCTTCATGGGTGGTCGGATGCGATGGACTTCATAGCAAAGTCAGAGCGGATGCCGAGATACCATTCGTCGGTGGCACATATCGGCAAGAGTTTATTCTTGCGGATGTCGACATGGATTGGCCGCTTACCCGCTCCGAAGTCGCTCTTTTCGTTGCCCCGAAAGGACTGATGGTGGTGGCGCCTCTGCCGCATGACCGGCATCGAATTGTTGCGACCGCCAGCAAACCACCAGAACAGCTCGACATGTCGTTCCTTCAAAGACTGCTCGATGAACGCGGTGCATCCAGCGATCCTGGTCGTATCGCCGATGTGATTTGGGCCTCACGGTTCCATGTTCATCACAGGCTGGCAGAGAATGTCACCTCCGGCAACATCATCCTGTGCGGCGACGCCGCGCATGTTCATAGTCCGGCCGGCGGCCAGGGCATGAATACCGGCATTCAGGATGCCGTTTCGCTTGCCGATCCACTCCTCCATGCGATGAACGGAGATCGCAGCCCGCTTCTGGGCTGGGCTGATGCCCGACAAAAAGTTGCACGTTCTGTTGTCCGGCTTACCGATCGCATGACAAGACTTGCTACGCTTCGATCCCCCGCCGGCTGCACGGTCCGCAACGGGATCTTGGGCACGATCGGTCGTATACCATCGGCAAGAAATGCAATCGCCCGGCGGATCGCCGGCCTCGACCATTAGAACTTATGAGCCAGCATCCTGATCGAAAAGTGATGTTACGTCTTGGCCCGCGAGACATCCCGCTCCAGCTTCTGGATATGCTCGTCGCACACGACCTTCACCAATTCCAGGAGATGCGCAGTGCGCTCACCAAGCCACACAAGCGCCTCTTCGCTAATTTCGAAATGTTTTGAGTATCGAGCCTTAACATAGGCTTCGTTGATCGTGTTAAACCAGGCTCTCTGCCGGTGGTGATCGCGTGGAAACGCTTCCACGAGTCGCAGGTCCTGCTCTTCCGCAAGAGAGCGCAAGAACTTGATGTTATGCGAGGCAGGGCCATAATTGGTCAGGGTCAGCAGGACGCAGGAGTACGATTGTTCCAAGGCTTGGTGCAAACTGAAAGCCGCGAGGTTCTTCCAAACACCATCGTCTGATTTGACCATGCTCGCTTGGATGCCAGCAGTCACATGGAAAGCGACAGCCTCAGCGTAGCGCTGTTTGAGATGCTCCCGCGCCACCTGTAGCCGCTCCTTAGCCGTCAGCAGCTTTGGCTCAGCCAACGTCTCGTCATCAAGCTCGTAGAGAACAAAGCCTTCCTTGCGGATGTCCGAAAAGAAATAATGGCCTTCCTTGAGCAGTTTGTTCACCTCGCGCAGTGAGTGGACGATGAACTGGGTCGGCGTCTCGATGAAGCTGTCGCGAATAATCCGATCTGCCGCCTTGTACCAGTAGGTGGCGTGGTCGGTCAGCTTGCGATTGTTGACGATCACCAGCAGATCGAAATCCGAGCGATAGCCCTTCATCGTATGCGGCTCATCGACAAAGGTGCCGCGTGCATAAGAACCGAACAGGATGATCTTGAGAATGCGTCCGCGCTTTTTGAAGCCTGCGGTGCCTTCGTTCAACGCATCCTCGAACTCCTCGTGCAGGATCTCAAGCGCCCGGGCAAGCTCTCGCTGCTTTCTGTGCGGGATATGATCGAGGGAGGATTTCATCATGGGAACGGGGTCTGACTGGCTTCCGATTGTCGCTGCGATCTTATCGCGCTGGTGGTATCCATGGACCTTATACGCTTCGCAACATTCATCAAATGGCAAAAGTGCTCAGCTATTTTTGCAAATCAACCAGTGATTTCAGGCTTTTCAGATATAATGAAACTCTTGAAAGGGCTAGAACCGAGGACACCCGAATGCAGTCGTTTATTGTTCCTGAAAACTAAGGTCAAAACTTATGAGATTGAACCTGTTCTGAGGAGACATGAAGCTGCGCGACTAAAATCCGATCTGCACTTTCATTGAGCGGCTTCTATCGCTAGCGACTTCGAATGCCGATATCGCATCGCTAAGAGGAAAGGTTCCTGTGAGCAACGGCTTGAGATCAACGCGACGCTTGTTGATGAGATTAACCGCCTGACCGAATTCCTCGTGGAACCGGAAGGTCCCTTTCATCTCGATTTCCTTCGCCACCACCAAGTTCTGTGGAATCGACACGTCCCCTCCGAGACCGAGCTGTACCACCGTTGAACGCGGACGCAACACTTCGAGGCCGGAGCGAACAGCGCGTTCGTTGCCCGACGCTTCAAACTGGACGTCGAAATAGCCCTTGTTCGCCGAATAGGCCGAGAGCTCTTCCGGATTTTTCGAGACACTGATAACGCGATCGGCACCGATCTCCGCAGCCTTCCTTAATACCGCGTCCACGACATCGGTCACAACTATTTCTCGGGCGCCGTGGGCACGGGCCGCGACGATAGCGAGCGCGCCTATCGGTCCGCATCCCGTCACGAGAACACGTTTGTCAGCGAGATTGCCGGCACGATTGACGGCGTGAAGCGTAACGGCAAACGGTTCTGCCATCGCCGCTTCATTGATCGACACACCATCGGCGACCTTATGGCACTGCCAGGCTTCGGCAACCAATCGCTGACGGAACGCCCCTTGGATGTGCGGCATGGGCATGGCTGACCCGTAAAAGCGCATGTTCATACAATGGTTCTGTTGTCCTTCGAGGCAATACTCACAGTGATTGCAGGGGCGGCTTGGGGAGACGGCAACCCTGTCGCCTACCGCTAGACCGGAAACGCCTTCGCCGAGCGCCTTAATTGTACCCGCGACTTCATGACCGAGAATCATCGGCTCACGAACGCGCACTGTGCCAAAGCCGCCGTGATTGTAATAGTGGAGATCTGATCCGCAGATGCCTCCCGCCTCAATGGCGACTTCCACCTGTCCGGTTCCAAGCGTCTCGACTTCCCTTTCCTCGATCCGCAAATCCTTGGCGGCGTGAATAACGACGGCTTTCATCGGGCTATCCTTAGATGACGGGGGTTGGGAGGGCATTGCCGGCGAAGTGGGCCACGAGATTGTCGCGAACCAGCTTGCCCATTGCTTTACGGGTTTCAATTGTTCCCGAAGCGTGATGCGGCTGCACCAGGATATTGTCGAGCTTCAGGAAGCGCGGATTGAGATTTGGCTCGCCTTCGAATACGTCGAGCGCGGCGGATCCGAGCGTCCCGCTTTCCAGGGCGTCGAGCAGTGCATCCTCATCTACATTCGAGGCACGCGAGATGTTGACCAACATGCCTTCGGGCCCAAGGGCTTCGATGACATCCTTGGAAACGATATGGCGTGTGGCGGCTGAAGCGGCGAGCGTGACAAACAGGAACTCAGAATGCCAGGCGAGTTCAACTGGATCGGCGATGAAGGTCATGTCCTTGGCAAAATCCTTTGCCGCCACATCGCTGTAAGCGATATCCATGTCGAAGCCTCTGAGGCGCTTGGCAACCTCGAAGCCTATCCGGCCGAGACCCAGCACGCCCGCCTTCCGGCCCCAGACCTTTCGCTTTAGCGGGTAGAGGCCTTTCACCGACCAGCTTCCGTCCTTTACCCAACGCTCCGCACCAATCATTCCGCGTGACTGAACGAGCATCATGGCCACACCGAGATCGGCGACGTCGTTGGTCAGCACATCCGGCGTATTGGTGACGCGAATGCCACGTGCGCGGCAGGCCTCGAGATTGACCGCATCGTATCCGACCCCGTACACAGAAACCACTTCCAGCTTCGGCAACCTGTCGATCAGCTCGGCCGAGGCGCCGAGCTCTCCACGAGTGGCGATCCCGCGGATGTTGCCGCCGTGCTGCTGCAGGAATACGTCGCGATCTGTCGCCTCATAAAGCTTGCGGACTTCAAATTTTGCGTCGAGCTCGACGAGATCCCATTCCGGGTACGGGCCGACAAGGAGTATCTCCGGCTTGGTCATAGTGTCCTCCATCATGAATTTATCGATTATCTGTTGTCGTCGCAAAACCGATCGCGGCGATGCGGGCAATGGCATCGGAGACAATCCGTTCGAGCGGCTGTTCGATTTCCACGGTCACCACGTCCCGCTCGTCCTGTGGTAGTTCCAGCGTTGCCAACTGGCTGTCCAGCAGCGACAGCGGCATGTAATGGCCTTCACGGGCACCCATTCGCGACGAGAGCAGCGTTCGGGCGCCCTGCAGGAACACGAAGGTGATTGGCCGTCCCGCCCTCATGCGCAGCAGATCGCGATAGGATCGTTTCAACGCGGAGCATGAAACGATAGTCTGCTCGTCTTTGCCAAGCTCACCGCCGAGTAACTCCAACCAGGACCAACGGTCGGCATCCTCCAACGGAATGCCCTGTCGCATCTTTTCGACATTGGCGACCGGGTGACGGCTGTCACCTTCGATAAAGCGGCAGCCGAGCGTGGATGCGAGCCGTTCGCCGACGGATGTCTTGCCGCAACCGCAGACACCCATCACGACGATCGGACCGGTACAGCGTGTCGTCTCAAAGGGATGTGGTGATGCCGCCGTCGACATAAAGCGTGTGTCCATTCACGAAAGAGGAAGCCTTGCCGGACAGGAACACTGCGGCACCAACGAGTTCATTGACATTGCCCCATCGAGCTGCTGGCGTGCGTTTTTCCAGCCAGGAGGAAAATTCTTCGCTGTCGACCAGCGCCTGGTTGAGCGGCGTTTTAAAGTAACCGGGTGCAATCGCATTCACCTGTAGGCCATATTTGGCCCAGTCGGTGCACATACCGCGCGTCAGGTTTTTCACTGCCCCTTTCGTTGCCGTGTAGGGCGCGATGCCCGGACGGGCGAGTTCACTCTGGACGGAAGCTATGTTGATGATCTTTCCCTTGCCGCGTCCGATCATGTGACGCGCAACGGCCTGTCCAACGTAAAATACACTGGAGACATTGGTCTTCAGCAGCTGCTCCCAACGATCAATCGGAAAGTCCTCGAGCGGCGTACGAAACTGCATGCCGGCGTTGTTGATGAGAATGTCGATAGGACCGATGTTCTCCTCGACGGCCTCGACACCACGCTTGACCGCTTCGGCATCCGTCACGTCGAAATCTGCCGTTTCAACCGAGACGCCCGTTTCCGCTTTCAGCGATGCCGCGGCTTCCGCAAGCCTCAGCTTGTCGCGGCCATTGAGAATGACGGACGCACCATGGTCGATGAGGCCTTTGGCGAGCGCCAACCCAATACCCTGCGAGGAGCCCGTGACCAAGGCACGTGAACCGGAAAGATCGAAAAGTGGAAACGTCATCGGAACCTCGTTCCTTGATCCAAGGAATATCAACATGCTTCATGGGAGAACGGCGTAAAGAACATTTACGCCGTTCAGATACTAGAATTCGAAACGCCTCGTGCGTCTCCGGTCGTCCTGTCGAAGTCAGATATCGACGACAAGCCCTTTAGCCATCAAAACAGGCTCCAGATTGCTGACTTCGATAACGGATTTGCCCTGCTTGTAGGCTTCGATATAGCCCGCCTCGGCATCTTCGCGGATTTGCGACAGTCGTGCTGATTCTTGCGCGTCTTCACGGCGTACGACGACTAGGCCATCCGCATCGCCGACGACGATATCGCCCGGATTGATGATCTCACCGCCGACGATGATGCTGTCGTTCACAGCGGCAATGGTTTCCTTCACCGTGCCCTTGATGCAGACGCTGAGCGAAAAGACAGGGAAACCAAGGTCTCTTAGTTGCAGCGTGTCGCGCACGCCAGTGTCCGTTACCAAACCGCCGATGCCTTTCGCGAGGCAGGCATTGGCCAGAACGTCGCCAAACGAGCCTGCTTCCTCATATTCGCCTGCGGACACGACGATGATGTCGCCAGGCTTTGCGTAGTTGATGGCGAGCTGCAACATGATGTTGTCGCGCGGCGCACATTTCACGGTAAAGGCCGGGCCGCACAGTTTCATGCGGTAATCGACCGGCTTGAGGCGGGAGGAAAGTGCGCCTTTGCGGCCCTGCGCCTCATGGATGGTGGCGGGTGAAAACTTCGAAAGGGCTTCGATGTCCGCCTTGCTTGGCCGTTCTGCGATATCTTTGATGTGGATCATAAAAACCTCCCACGGTAAGGACGGCGGCGGGTGCGTCCCGCCGCTTGTATTGAGCTTGATTGTTATGTTTCAGATCGTTGCCGTGGCGTTGCCCGGCAGGATCAAGGGATCGGGTCGAACTTCAGCTCGGACAGCGGAACGACCTTGTCGGTGCGGCTCATCTTGTACTCGGTGTTTGGTCCGAGCCACTTGTCCCAGATCTTATTGAGTTCCCCATCCGCATCCAGCTTGCGGAGGACTTCATTGATCTTCGCCGTCAGCTTCGGATTGTCCTTCGCCATGCCGATGCCGATGGGCTGGTAAAGCATCGGCTCCTCGATCATGCGCATCGGCTTGCCCTTGGTTTTGGATTCATTGACGAACTTGGTCGTGGTCATGGTGTTGGCCACCATGCCGCGCGCCTTGCCCTGCTGAACTGCGAGGTAAGCGGACGCCGTGTCCTGGAACGTCAAAGGCTCGGATTTGTTGATCTTGATCGACATTTCCGAAGTAGAGCCCTTGGTGGACGCTACGCGCTGGCCTTCATAATCGGCCTTCTTCTGTCCAGCGTCGTCAACCGGCACGATCAGCATTTCCTTGGCGAGATAATAGGGGTCGCTGAACTGGATCTGCTCGGCGCGGCTCTGAGTGTAAGCGAGGTTGGCGACGGTGATATCGACCCGACCGAGCTTGACCTCCGGCACGCGGGCTTCGACCGAAACCGGCTTGATTTCCGCCTTCACGCCCAGTTCATTGGCGATGGCGTTGCAGAGATCAACGTCGAAGCCTGCCATTTCGCGGGTCTTCGGATCGGGCGCGGCGAAAGGAACAACGTCTGCGAAAGTCGCGCACCGCAGCACCTTGTTGTTCATGACCGTGTCCAGCTGATCGGCAGACGCTGGTGAAGCAAGCGCCGTACCGGCAAGGATGGCCGTTAGCGTTAGGGATTTCCAGTTCATTCTCGTTCTCCTCTTATTGATTGATCTATCAGTGGCGCAGATCGGCCAGGAACCGCTGCGCACGCGGATGGCGTGGTGTGTTGAAAAACTCTTCTGGCGTAGCTTTTTCAAGGATTTGACCGGCATCGATGAACCAGATGCGGTCGGCAACTTCTCGGGCAAAGCCCATTTCGTGGGTGACGCACAGCATGGTCATGCCTTCGGCAGCCAGACCCTTCATGACGGACAGCACTTCGCCGACCATTTCTGGGTCGAGCGCACTCGTCGGCTCGTCGAACAGCATGACGGGCGGCTCCATGGCGAGCGCGCGGGCAATAGCAACACGCTGCTGCTGACCACCGGACAGTTGGCCAGGGTAAGCGCCAGCCTTGTCTGAAAGACCGACTCTTTCAAGCAGCGTCAACGCCTTATCACGGGCGACATTGGGTGCCACACCCTTGACGCGGATCGGCGAAATCGTAACGTTTTCTAGGACCGAGAGATGCGGGAACAGGTTAAAGCTCTGGAACACGAAACCCACGCGACTTCGTAGCAGGTTGAGTTCACTCGTCTTCGTAGCGGCATGAATATCCTGACCATCCAGCGTAATCGAGCCGCTACTGATCTCTTCGAGGCGATTGACGGTGCGGATCAGCGTGGATTTACCGGAACCTGAGGGACCGCAAATGACCACCACTTCACCGCGGGCAACCTCGGCATCGACATTCTTCAAAACCTCGTAGTCGCCATAGCTCTTGCAGACGTTCGAGATGCGGATCGTCTTGTCAGTCGATGGTACTGTCATGGCTGCTCCGTTATGATTTTGGCTTGCGTCATCACCGCGTGTTGCGGACGGCTGACGACCCCGGCGCGGCGCTTGGCAATACGGCGCTCGATGGTGTTTGCGAGATAGGTCAGGCTCCAGCAGATGGCGTAATAGACGATCGCCAGGATGAGGAAGACCTGGAATGGCTGCGTAAGTAGCTGGTTGTTCACCTGGCTTGCTGCAAAGGTCAGGTCCGGCACGTTGATGACGTAACCGAGCGTGGTGTCCTTGATCGTCGCCACAAAGGTCGAGATCATGCTCGGGATCATATTGTAGAGCGCCTGCGGCAGGATAATGAAGCGCATAGCCCCCAAATAACTGTGGCCGAGTGCTCTCGCCGCATCCATCTGCCCTGCACCGAGAGCCACGATGCCGGCTCTGACGACTTCACTTAAGAATGCGCCCTGATAGAAGACGAGCGTCACAAGCATGATCATAAAGCTCGGCACGTCCGCACCCGTCCAAAGTGGAATCAGGAAGTAAGCCCACAGGATAAGCATCAGCAGCGGCACGCCACGGGTAACGTAGACCAGCCCCGTTACCGGCCAGCGAAGCGCGCGCCATTTCGAAAGCCGCGCGAGCGCCATGAGGATGCTCACCGGGAAAGCAAATGCGATAGCAAGCGCAGAAAGGATGATCGTATTCGCCAGACCGCCGAGCGGGCCGTTCGGATACTGACCGATCAGAAGCAGCAGCCAGTAACCGTGAACGATGGTAATCATGTCGCCGATCATGCGCGCGCCCTCCATGCTGGATCGAGGCGCATCGAAAGATAAGCGCCCACGGCCATGATCAGCAGCGAAATGACAAGGTAGAGGACAGTTCCGACCAGATAGATTTCAAAGGTCTGGAAGCTAAGGTTCTCGATTTCCTTCACCGCATGGGTCAGCTCCGACGCCCCGATTACCAGTGCGAGGCTGCTGTTCTTGAACAGCGAGACGCTGTGATTGATGAGCGGTGGCAACGCGTTACGCGCACCCTGAGGCATGATAATGAAGCGCATGGAAGAGAGATAACCATGGCCGAGCGCTTTGGCCGCTTCCATCTGTCCTGGATTGACCGAACGCAGACCGGAGCGCAAATCCTCGCTGAAATAGGCCGCCTGGCAGAGCCCGAGACCCACTATGGCAAAGATCGCCTCGGCATTATGATCGATCAGCCAACCGGAAAGACCGGAAGGCAGAAGCGTGAAGATACCAAAATACCAGAGCATTAGCTGCACCAGCGTCGGCACATTGCGGTGGTAGGAAACATAGGCTGCGACGATGCGGTCCCCGAAACGGAATGGCGAAAACCGGATGCAGAGAAGGATCAGCGCCAGCGTCATCGCAAGAGACCACGAACCGAAGAAGATGATGAAGGTCATCTGAAGGCCGTGGACCAGCATCCCCACATATTCGGGATTGCTGAGGATCGCTGAAAGATCGAAGCCGCTCACGGCTTTCGTTCCTTCAATGCTTCAGCCGCCAACACGTCCTGTGGCTTGGTCGTTTGCAGTCCGCCCATGACCTGCAAAGTCGGGGTGATTTCCATGTGGCCAATATTGACGGCGACGGGTGCGGCAATGGCGAAGGCGATTGCGTCGGCAATGTCTTCGGCCTTCGGCAGCTCGAAACCGTCGATGAAACGTTCGCGTATGCTCGGATCGTTGCCGTGGACATGATTGAATATGTCCGTTGCGACGCGACCGGGGCAAACCTCGGTGACGCGGACGCGCTTGCCGAATGCGTCGATCCGCAGCTGGTTCGACAGCATGGCGACACCTGCTTTGACGGCATGATAGGTGGAATTGCCGCCGAAATTGTAGTTTCCGGCAATAGAGGAAATGTTGATGACGTGACCGCGATCACGCTCCACCATGCCCGGCACCACGAGGCGGCAGATGTGGAGTACGGCACGCAGGTTCACATCAACGAGAAGATCGATATCTTCAGCATCCGCCTGAAGAAACTTCTTCGGCCTGTCGACACCTGCGTTGTTTACCAGAATGTCGAACTGCACCTTGTTTGTGAGCTCGGTCAAAGCCGAGCGATCCGTCACGTCGATTGCGTGCGAGATGCAGCCGGTGCGCTTGGCCAGATCGTTCAAGGCATCTGCACTGCGAGCGATGGCGTGGACTTCGATGTTTTCGCGGCGGAGCCGCTCTACGACTGCGGCGCCGATACCGGATGAAGCACCAGTGACCAATGCGGTCTTGTAATCGGAGAATGGCATTCTGATCCCCTTTTTTGTTGTCGTGAACATTAGCGAAGCTTTGTTGCCTTGCCTAAGACCGATTACTTTTGAGGTAATAAGTAAGTTTTATGGAGCGCCGCAAAAGGCGTCTTTGCCTGCACGGAACGGGCCAATCCTCATGATTGCTTTGAGTATGGGCGGCGCTCCGCGTTGCAAAAGAGGCGATAGGCTGTAAGCTATCGGCAACCGCAAATACTTTCGCATCAGCATGGACATCAGACGCTTAAAATCATTCATCGTCATCGTGGACAGCGGTAGCATAACGCGCGCTGCTGACATTCTTCATCTCGCCCAACCGGCGCTCAGCCAGCAGCTCGCTGCATTGGAGGAGCACTTTGGGCAGAAGCTGCTTATCCGTAGCCAGCAGGGTGTAACGATGACGGATGCTGGTCATGCCGTTTATCGCCATGCGCAAATCATCCTTCGGCAAATGGAACAGGCGCAGATGGATGCGTCGGCAGCGGGAAATTCGATTGCTGGGCGGGTATCCGTTGGTCTGGTGCCGTTCAGTAGTGCTGCCACTCTATCGGTCGATCTCCTAGCCGAAACACGCAAGCGTCACCCCGGCATCCTCATTCATCTGACTGAAAGTGTCGGGCAGACTTACAGCCAGATGATAATGAACGGCCGTCTGGAAATGGCATTGATACACGGCGTCGGCCCGATCAAGGGCGTGCGTTTCGAACCGGTGCTGAGCGAAGAATTTTATCTTGTCGCGCACCGGGATTTTGCCATCGAATCGGACACGAAACCGATGCCGATTGCCGCACTGGATGGTGTGCCGATGCTGATGCCACCCGCCTACAACTTTGTGCGTCGTGCGGTTGATGTGGCCTTTACCCGAAGCCGGATTAATCTCAAGGTCGTTGCTGAAGTGGAAATCGTCAGAACGCTGGCCCGCGCTGTCGCTAGCGGTCTCGGAGCCACTATAATGCCGAAGGCGATTGCCGACCGTATCGTCTCGGAAACCAGCGAACCTCTGGTCTGCCGTATCCTATCTCCCCGCATCGAGGAAACCCTGTCGCTCTGCACGTCTGATCAGAACTCGCTATCTGAACCGGCTTTTGCCGTGAAAGATATTCTCGTCGAACTGACCGAAAACTTGAAGCTTTGACGAAGTTCACTGGCCCGATTACAGAGCCAGTGAACGGTTCTCCAATCAACGCATGTCCTTGCAGAATTGCGCAATGCGGGCGCAACCCTCGTCCAGCATTTCCATGCTTGTGGCATAAGAAATACGGAAATAGGGGCTCATGCCGTAAGCTGCTCCCTGCACGGTGGCGACGTGATGTTCGTCCACCAGCGCCATGACGAAATCGACGTCACCTTCGATTTTACGCCCGCCCTTCGTGGTTTTGCCGATAAGGCCGGACATGTTTGGGTAGAGATAGAACGCGCCTTCCGGCTTGTGGCAGCGCAAGCCGTCAATTTCGGCTAGCTTCCCCAAAACGAAATCACGGCGTTCGCTGTAGATCGCGGCGCGCTCCTTCAGCAAATCCTGCGGTCCGTCCAGTGCCGCAATCGCTGCGGCCTGAGAAACGGTTGCTATGCCGCCGCTGTTCTGGCCGTTTACGTTGCTGATGGCGGCAATCAGTTCCTTCGAACCGCTGGCGCAGTAGCCCAGGCGCCAGCCGGTCATCGCGTAGGCTTTCGACACGCCATTCATCGTCAGGACACGGTCGTAAAGACGTGGCTCGACATCGGCGATCGTGCCGAATTCGAAGCCATCGTAGACCAGGTGCTCATAAATATCGTCTGTCAGTATCCAGACATGAGGATTACGCAGCATCACTTCTGCTATTGCCGCCATCTCGACGCGCGAGCAGGCAGCACCGGTCGGATTATTCGGGAAGTTCAGCAAAAGCCATTTCGTGCGGGGTGTGATCGCCGCTTCCAGATCCTCTGGACGAAGCTTGAAGCCCGTTTGTTCAAAACAGGGAACGGCGACGGGAACACCTCCGGCGAATTTGACGATATCCGCATAGCTGACCCATGATGGAGTGGGAATGACGACCTCATCACCGGGGTTACAGGTCGCCAGCATGGCATTAAAAATCACCTGTTTGCCGCCACCCGATACGATGATCTGGCTGGCATCATAGGTCAGATTGTTGTCACGCTTGAATTTTCTGGCAATCGCCGCCTTGATTGCGGGCATGCCATCCATCGGCGGATACTTGGTCTGTCCGCCAAGAGCAGCCTCGTGCGCAGCCTCTATCGCATGTGCGGGCGTCGGGAAATCCGGCTCGCCCGAGGAAAGACTGACAACCTTAACACCTTGGCCCGCCAATTCTCTGGCACGCTGGGTCATTGCGGCTGAAGCGGAAATCGAGACGTTCTTCAATCGATCGGCGGTGGAGGACATTGACATGATCTTTCGGTGAGATGGACAAACAGGGCCGAACAGCGGCCGTTAAGATGCAAGTTCCGAAGCAGGCGCGAGCGTTGCACCCGAAGAGATGATTTCACTGCGCACGATTGACGCGAGTTCCAGTGACCCGGGCGTGTCGCTATGGACGAGGATCGATCTGGCAGGCATCGAGATGATAGTGCCGTCGATGGCCTCGACCGTTCCTTGCGTGAGGAAACGGCGGACGCGGGTGCGCACCGATGGCTCATCCTTGACCACGGCCCCGGGGAGGCCTCGGGCGACAAGGTTGCCCTTTGCATCATAGGCACGGTCGGCCAGAAACAGCGCCAGCGTTTTCAACCCGGCGCGCTTTGCCGCTCTTTCGATTTCGCTATCTGGCGTCACGAATACGACAAGCTCGGAATCGACTGCGGAAATGGCGTTCATCATCATATCGGCAAGTGCGGGGTCGCGATTGACCATGTTTCCCATCGCCGCGTGGAAGCTGAAATGCCCGACGTTTATGCCTTCGCCTCTGGCAATCGCGGTCAGCGCACCGAGCTGGTAGAGCATCTGCTGGCGCAGCTCATCCGGTCGAAATGGAAGTTCGCGGCGACCGAAACCCGAGCGATCCGGCAGACCGGGATGGGCACCGATGCCGACGCCGTTCTTTTTCGCCAGACGCACCATACGCCCCATCGTATCCGGGTCGCCACCATGGAAACCGCAGGCGATATTGGCCGAGGAAACGAGCTTCATCATTGCTTCGTCGTCGCACAGCCGATATGGGCCGAAGCCTTCGCCCATGTCGGAATTGAGATCGAACTTCATAACGCCTTCCCCTCCCCTCAGACCATCGCACTCAGAGCACGTTTGACCATCGGTACAGTTTTCCGGATATCTTCGACGTAGAGCGCAATCGCCTGCTCCAGCCGCCGCGCTTCCTCATGGCTCGACCGGACGAACCTGATCTTGCCGCCTGCCCGGGCCTGACCCAGCCGCCAGAGATCGGCCTCGATCACGCCTGCGATCTTCGGGTAGCCGCCTGCGGTGTTCGCATCACTCATCTGGATGATCGGCTCACCACCCGGCGGAACCTGCACCACGCCCGGAACCACTCCATGCGAGCGCATTTCGATGGCCTCGGTCGGCTTGATCGGGTCGCCGGAAAGCCGATAACCGGTTCGGTCACTACGTGACGAAATCCGCCAGGTTTGGGCCCAAAATGCTTCGCCATCATCGCTGAAAAGGTGATGTTCGCCCGCCGGAATGGCGCGCACCTGCAGAACGCCATCGACAACGGGTGGGAATAGGTCAGACATAGCATTGGATGGATCGACCACGGCGAGGCCGTTCAAAGGCAGCGGCGCAGGATCAGCAACCTCGCCGATTTCCAGCCTGTCACCATTAGACAGAGGCCGTCCTTCATGGCCGCCGAAATTGCCGCGCAGCGCGGTGCTCCGTGATCCCATCAGCGCCGGTACATCCACGCCGCCAGTCACAGCAATGTATGAGCGGGCGAGTTTGGGTGGCTGATGTAGTTCCAGAACGGCGCCCTCGTTTGCAAGATGCGCGCCCCATGGCAACAGTTGCTTCCCATCCAGTAAGGGGGAGTTGTCTGCGCCTGCGACAGCGAACACGGTGGAGGCAGAAAACCGCAGTTTGAAGGGAAATGTCTGGACCTCGATGACCGCAGCGTCGATTGCGTTTCCGACGAGAGCGTTGCCAACGCGAACCGCAAGCGGATCCATCGCGCCACCGGCAGTGACGCCGATATCGCGAAAGCCGGGACGCCCCAGATCCTGAACGGTGTTGAACGGGCCGGTTTCGATGATTTCGATCATAGCTCTATCCTTGCAGGAATGAAGCGAACCGTATCGCCGGGCGCTAGCAGTGCCGGTCGGGAGGCCGCGGGATCGAACATTTGCAGATCCGCGTAACCAATCGAATTCCAACCGTTAGGGCCAGTCAGCATGGCGACGCCCGTCTGCATTCCTCCGATGGTCACGCAGCCCTTTTCCATCCTGATCGACGGTACCGTTTTTCGCGGCATGTAAATGCGCGGATCCAGCCCGTGCAGGTAACCGAAGCCGGGTGCGCTGCCGAGCGCAAAGACGCGGTAAGTCGCTTCATAATGGATGCGCACCACCTCACGGTCGCTCAGACCTGCGAAATCGCAGATCGTTGCGAGGTCCGTCGCGTACTCTCCGCCGTAGTGAACGGGTATCTCTACGGTTTTTCCTGCAAGATCGAGGCTGGCGGCGCTGTCCCATGCGTCGAGCAAACTGGCGACGACGGCTTGCGGGTTCTCGGGCGTCTCCTTCAGGATCGTCAGGACATTGGTCATGCCGGGAATGACTTCCGCAACCTCCGGCCACGCGCCTACGGTTTGCGACAACGCCCAGATCCAGCGCTGTGCCGGCAGGTCGAATTCGCCAGGCGCTTCCAGCAGGAAAGACCGCGAGCCAATGAACGACACGCGTGCCTGTCCCTTGACTGCTGGCTGAATGTCATGACGGGAGGGGAGAATGCTGTGGGTGGCGATCATGAGTGAAGCTCGATTTCGAACAGAGGATCGCCGAAACCGACCAGTGCATCCTGCTCGGCAAGCTGACCGGTCACCAAACCGGCGCGACCGGCAATGACGGGAACGAGAACGTGGCCGATGCGGATGAAACCAACCACGGCGTCCGCAGAAACGCGGCGCGGAAACACCTCTCTGTCAGCAGGGGGAGCGAGGTGAAAAAGACCGGCTATCGGTGCTTTCACTGTCGCCGCCGACGTCGGTTCGGCGGACGCGGCTTTCGAAGGTATCACGGCCTTCCCGGATGACGACACAACCAGCTTTACCTGCGTATCGGGCGTGGTGATCTCCAACCCGTCGACGCCTGCTGCCTTCAACATATCCGTCAAGGCTGCGAGAGTGGCGGGATCGGTGAAATCGAGCCTGCTCATGCCGCTCTCCATGCTGTAAGCCACTGCTCGAGATAATGAATATCCGTCTCCCCTTCAGCAAACGCAGCGTCCTCGAACAGCGCGCAAAGGAGCGGGAGATTGGTGGAGATACCGTTCACGTGAGTTTCGGCCAGAGCATTGCGCATCCGCGCCATGGCTTCGCCGCGTGTCGGAGCGTGCACGATCAGCTTGGCAATAAGGGAATCGTAGTAGGGAGAAACGCGATATCCTTTGTGGATATGCGTATCGATGCGAATGCCATCGCCTTTAGGCCAGGAAACATCCGTCACAACGCCCGCGGACGGCAGGAATGTATCCGAGTCTTCGGCATTGATGCGGCATTCGAAGGAATGTCCGGTGCAGACGACGTCTTGCTGGCGAAGTTCCAGATGCTGACCTTGTGCGGATTTGATCTGCGCCTGAACGATGTCGATCCCGCTCGTCATCTCGGTGACCGGGTGCTCGACCTGCAGTCTCGTATTCATCTCGATGAAATAGAACCTGCCCTCTTCATAAAGGAACTCGAACGTGCCGACGCCGCGATAGCCAATCAGCTGGCAGGCCTCGACGCAGGCCAGCCCCACGGGCCGAATGATCTCCTCGAAAATGCCGGGTGCGGGCGCTTCCTCCACCACCTTTTGGTGACGTCGCTGCATCGAACAATCACGATGACCGAGCCAGACGGCATTGCCATGCGTATCGCAGAGCACCTGTATCTCGATATGGCGTGGATGCTGGAGAAACTTTTCCATATAGAGAGCGGCAGAACCGAAGGCCTGCCGTGCCTCTTCACGGGTCAAGGTAACGGCCTCACGAAGTGCCGAAGGTTGATGCACCACCCGCATACCACGACCGCCGCCGCCGCCCGCCGCCTTGATGATGACGGGATACCCGATGTCTTCTGCGATGCGCTCAATCGTTTCCAGATCATCGGGTAGCGCCGTGTCGAGACCAGGAACGCAAGGCACACCCGCCGCGATCATGGTGCGCTTGGCGGCAATCTTGTCTCCCATCGTTGCAATCGATTTGGCATCCGGGCCGATGAAAACGAGCCCAGCGTTCTCGACAGCCTCAGAGAATGCCGCGTTTTCCGAAAGAAAGCCGTAACCCGGGTGGATTGCACCAGCGCCGGTTAAGCGCGCCGCCAGCAAGATGGCATCTCTGTTGAGATAGCTTTTCGTGGCGCTTGCTGGGCCAACACAAAGAAGTGTATCAGCAGTCTCACCATACGAGGCCTCTCTGTCGGCCTCGGAGCATATCGCGACCGTTTTCAAACCCAGTTCGCGGCACGCGCGCTGGATACGAGCGGCAATCTCGCCGCGATTGGCGATCAGGACCGTATCGAAAAGCGACGCTTGTTCGTTGATATCGTCCGCCATCACGCAATCTCCGCCAAGACATCATTGGCGTCGACTTCTCCACCATCGATGTCCGTCAGGAAAGTGATGCGCCCGGCGCATGGCGCGGTGATTTTGTTGAAGACCTTCATGGCCTCCACTACGAACAGCGTGTCGCCTTTTTCGACGCTATCTCCGGCATCAACGAAAGGAGGCTGGCCCGGAGCAGAGGCGCGATGCAGGACGCCGAAAATCGGTGCGCGCACAGCCGTGGCAAGACCGAGGCTTTTGGATGCCTTGACGTCTGTGTCACTTGACATCTCGGGGGCCCCATCAAGGGTCGCAACCATACCATTATTTGCGCTCCGAAAAATTCGAACGGTCATGTTCTTACGGGTGACCGTCAGTTCGGTGACACTTGATCTTCCGACGAAATCGATGAGCGTTTTTATCTTCGACAGGTCCATAAGCATACTCGGCATCGTTTGGAGCCGCCGAGATGAACTGCGAGAGATGGCACATCACATCGGCGGCCCTAGACCTAACACGAGCAGTGCGGCGATGGGGTCAGAAGAACTTTTGATGACCCTCCAGAAAATGGAAACTTAAAAATATCCGCTATTAGTATGATGGAGATCGCTCGCCTTAATGAGACTCGCATCAGCGATCTGTGATTCTAACGGCGATCGAGGAATTGATAACTCTCAATCAAACTGCTTCAAGAATAAGCTTATATCTTGCGTTGCGACCGATGGTTCTACAGCAGTAGCAGCACTATATCTGTCAGCCTTCCCGATCATCTTGCCGGGTCTTTGCCGCTGGCCATCAGGTCCGCGTAGAATTGGGGAGACTTGGGTTCAAGGGCATAATGCGCCCGTCAAAAATCGGTAGAACTTCACCTTCAAGGCGATCGTGGAGAATTGTTTGACGCTTCTCAGAAGGCATCGAGGCAATCCCGAGACGAAGCACGGCAATTGAAATCGCGGAAATGAATAGCGTTTCGATGACCTCTGCATCCAGCCAAGTCAGCACAGCAGTGTCAGGAGCCAGCTTCCAAGGCTCAGATTTTACATTAGCACCGAACAAGATCTTCGAAAGTCGTCGGTACTGCCGGAGCCCTGTCGGGCTGTTATTGCAACACTTCGAAGTCGCTATTTTTCATTTCGGCGCCACGGCCACTGGCCACGATAAGCGAGCCGAGTCTCACTCGGCCAGATGGACGAACAGCAGATTCGAGAATGTCTCGGATTTCGGCCTCGCTACTACCACCGTGGTACGCTTCTCTTGCGCGTAATGCCCCATGAATTTCATAAGAGGGGTTTACTATGGTCACCGCAGGGAATTATCCGACCATAAATCTTCATTGCGAGATCACTTCCACATCAATCATAGCATTTTGAGAGTCGCATGAGAGAGAACCGGCTAATTGTGGAAATTCGTTCGCCTTGAAAGCGTTTTAAATCGATAGCATGTGCTATTTTCTGCAACGAACAGGTCTGTTCCAACAATTTGAGATTTTGCCGCAGCTCCAACTTTCGTACTTGAATGGCTGAATGTGACCACAGTTCGCGGAGAGCGCATGCCTGCGTCAGGAGCTCCCGAGTTCGACTTCGATAAGGTGAATCCAGTAAGCAATGCCGGCAGGAATAACGGAGTCGTTGAAATCGAAATGAGGTGAGTGCAGTCCTGGGTTAACAGGACCGCGGCCACTGCCGATCCAGGCATAGGCGCCAGGTACGGCGTTCAGCATGAATGCAAAATCCTCCGAGGCCATGCTGGGTTGAGCGTCGAGAACGGTCAGTCCCACCTTCGCTGCAGCTTCCCGGGCCACCCCAGCAGACGTCGCGTCATTAATCGTCGCCGGATAGCGGCGCTCATAGCGGATGACGGCCTCGCAGCCGTGGGCAGACGCAATATCGTTTGCGATTTTCCGGACGCGCGCCTCCAGCTTATCGCCAACCTCCTTTGAGAACCAGCGTCCCGTACCGCGGATGATAGCACGATCCGGGATGACGTTGTAGGCATCGCCCGCCTGGATCTGCGTGACGGACAGCACCGCTGTATCGAGCGGGGAAACGTTGCGGCTAACCACGCTCTGCAGCGCGGAAACGACGGCACAACCAGCAACGATTGGGTCGGTGCCCTCATGCGGCATGGCGCCATGCGCGCCCTTGCCGCAGATTTCGATGCTGAAGATCGAGAAAGCGGCCATGATTGGCCCGGCGCCAGCGACAAACGCCCCCGGTGGAAGCGCCGGCCAATTGTGCAAGCCGTAGACTGAGTCAACCGGGAGCATGTCGAACAGGCCATCCTCGATCATCCGCAGCGCGCCGCCCTCCGCCTCCTCCGCAGGCTGGAAGATGAAGCGAACGGTCCCGTCGAAATTCATTTCCGGGGCGAGCGAGGCTGCGGCGAGAAGCATCGCCATATGTCCGTCATGGCCGCAGGCGTGCATCTTTCCGGCGAATTGCGAACGATAGCGATACTCGGCGACTTCGTTGATAGGCAGCGCATCCATGTCGGCGCGCAAGCCGATAACGCGGCGCGAATTGCCCTTGGTCAGCGAAGCCACGACCCCTGTTCCGGCAAAACCCGTCTGCACAGTCATGCCAAAACCGGCAAGCTTTTCCGCGACGAAAGCCGAGGTTTGCCACTCTTCATAGGCAAGCTCTGGGATGGAATGCAGAAAATGCCGCCAGTCCACAGCCTGTGCAATCGTTTTCGCCGGGATCGTCATGATGGTCATTGTCCTGTTCCCCTGCAAGTGCTTGCCGACGCCTGGAGCACCGTATGCCCTTCCGAAACGGTCACGAAATTATCGCCGTCTTCATGCTGAGGCAACGTGACTGGCGCAGGCCTTTGCCCCGTGCGACGCCTACCGAAGCGCGGCACGGCTTCCAGCAAGTTACGGGTATAGGGGTGCTGCGCGTTTTCGATGACAGCTTCGACTGGTCCGCATTCGACAATACGCCCGCGATGCATCACCGCAACGCGATCGCACAGCCGTGCCACAACGGCCATATCGTGCGAAATGAAGATATAAGAGAGGTTTTCAACCTTCTTCAGCTCAGCGAGGAGGTCGAGGATTTGCGCCTGAATAGTGACATCGAGAGCAGAAACCGGTTCGTCGGCCACAACGATGCGAGGATTAGGCGCAAGCGCGCGGGCAATCGCAATACGCTGCCGCTGACCGCCCGAGAACTCGTGCGGATAGCGCTCGGCGAAATCTTTCTCAAGGCCGCAGCGCGCCAGAAGGTCACGAACTTTGCTGTTGATCGCACGCCAGTCGCTTTCGCCACTGGCGAAAAGGCCTTCGCCGATCTGTCGCCCAACCTTGAGCCGCGGATTGAGCGAGGAATATGGATCCTGAAATATCATCTGACACTGGCGCAGTTTTTCACGCCGCATCGGCGCCGATAGCGTATCGATGCGACAGCCTTCGATATGCAGCTCCCCCGACGTTGGCGTATCGAGGCCGACTGCAATTCGCCCGAGCGTTGACTTGCCCGAACCGCTTTCGCCAATGATGCCGAGTGTCTCCCCCTGCCTCAATGTCAGTGAAATGCCGTTGAGCGCATGGACCGTGCGACGGTTGGCGGTAAAGGATTTTCGCAGCCCTTCGACGTTTAGCAGAGTTTTCACGGTCATGCCCCTGTCTCCTCGCGGTCGGTACGGCGTTGCTTCATGCTCCTGTCGACGGTCAGATGCGAGGCGAGCAGCGACTTGGTATAATCATGCTGTGGGGAATGGAGAACGTCATCTACACTCCCGGTCTCGAGGATTTTCCCGCCCCGCATCACGGCAACACGGTCGGCGGTCTCGGCAACGACGCCGATGTCGTGAGTGATCAACAGAATGCCCGAACCCGATCTCGTCTTCAGGTCGAACAGCAGGTCCAGCACCTGAGACTGCACAGTCACATCCAGCGCCGTGGTAGGTTCATCGGCGATCAGGATGCCGGGCCTCAGTGCAAGGGCTGCCGCTATCATGATGCGCTGGCGCATACCACCGGACAGCTGGTGAGGATATTGCGACAGCACGCGGTCCGGATCGGGAATGCCGACATCGTCCAGGCAGGTACGGGCCAAGGTCAGCGCATTGCGCCGGGTAAGGCCTTTGTGGCGCACCAGACCTTCGGTCATCTGCCGCGCGATGGTCAACACTGGATTGAGAGAGGTCATCGGTTCTTGGAAGATCATACCGACCTTGGCGCCACGGATGTCTTCCATCTGTCGCCGACGAAAGGCAACTATATCCTGCCCATCGATTTCGATACTGCCGCTCATCTGTGCCGCTCCCGGCAGCAACTGCATGATCGAAAGCGACGTCATGCTCTTGCCGCTGCCTGACTCCCCGACAAGCGCCAGTATTTCACCCCGCGCAAGATCGAAGCTGATACGGTCAATTGCGTTGAACGGTGCGCCCTTCGCTGGAAAGGTGACCGAGAGGTCGCGGACCCGAAGGAAGGGAGTGTTCATCACCGACCCTTTCGGCGCGTATCTACGAGATCGCGCAGGCCGTCACCGATCAGATTGAACGATAGAACGGTCAAACAGATAGCGGCGCCCGGAAAAATCAGAATCCAAGGCGCCTTGGTGATGTAGTTGCGGCCCGAAGCCAGAATCGCGCCCCATTCCGGGGATGGCGGCTGAACCCCGAGGCCGAGGAAGGAAAGGCCAGCAGCCGAAAGGATGGCCGAAGAAAAGCCGAGCGTTCCCATGACGATCAGGCTCTGCACGATATTTGGCATGACATGAACCCTGACAAGACGGCCGGAACGGATGCCGGCAAGCCGCGCCGCGTCAATATAGGGTTTGGCGCGCTCGGCTGCAGCAAGCCCATAGGTAACCCGAGCATAAAACGGCACGAGGCTGATCGCGATCGCAAGTGTCGCGTTCTCGATGCCGGGGCCAAGGAACGCGACGAGTGCGAGCGCGATCAGCGTATCGGGGAAAGAGTAGAGCACATCAATGAGGCGCAGCAAAACAGCTTCTATGGCTCGGCCAGAAAATGCGGCGATCAGACCAAGAAGCCCGCCGGCGACGAGGCCGCTGAGGACAGCGGCGATGCCGATACCGAGCGACAGCCGCCCACCGACGAGCACGCGACTGAGGAGATCACGTCCGAACTCATCGGTGCCGAACCAATATTGGATCGACGGTGCTGCAAGTCGCGGTCCCGCTGCCATACGCATCGGATCGAAGGGGGCGATGTAGAACGACGTAAGCGCGGCAAAGACGATAAGGAACGCAAGCCCAAGACCCATCAGTACGCTAAACGGTAGGTGACGGCGTCGCACGGCACTCACTATGACGGTTTGTGGGGTGGTAACGGTCATCTCTGCCTCATGCGTGGATCAAGGAAGCCATAGAGGATATCGATAAGCATGGATATGATGACGACCGACGTGGCGAAGACGACGATAAAGCCCTGTATCATCGGATAGTCCCTCTCCAGCATGGCCTGGATCGCAAGACGACCGATACCGTTCCAAGAGAAGACGTTCTCTATGATGACTTGGCCGCCGAGCAGGTAAGCGAAAACAAGCCCGACCACGGTGACGATGCTGATAAGCGCTGGCCGCAGCGCGTGCACGAGCAGAACCTGATGTTCTCGTAGACCTCTGGCGCGCGCAGTGCGGATATAATCCTCTCCAAGCACCTCAATCAGTGCGGAGCGCGTCATGCGGGCAACCAGCGCGCAGTAAGTCAGCCCGAGCGTCAAGGCCGGAAGAAGAATATTGCGCCAGCTCGACCCGGCGACGGGCAGCCAGCCAAGCTTGAGCGAAAAGACTTGGATCATGATCAGACCGAGCCAGAAGGCTGGGATCGACACGCCAAGCACAGCGATGACCATGACGATAGTATCGGCGATCCGCCCGCGGTGGACGGCTGCCAGGAAACCGAGTGGAATGCCGATGGCGAGTGCGATCGCCAGACCTGAAACCGCAAGTGTCAGGGTGTTGGGCAGCCGCTCTAATAGCAGCATGGCGACAGGTTCGTTGCCGCGAATGGTCGTACCGAGATCGCCCTGCAGCACATGCCATAAATAAATTAGCACCTGCTGCCACACCGGCTGATCCAGGCCAAGTCGGCTGCGCATCGCTGCCATGGCTTCCGGGGTCGCCGTAACGGATTGCGCCATCATCGCGGTCACGGGGTCACCCGGGACGACATGGATAAGCGTGCCGGACAGAACGATCACCAGAATCACGGTCGCGAGGGCCATAAGGATACGTTTTGAAATCAGAACCAGCATCAGACCTCGGCTCCGGTGAAAAGGCCGCCCTGCTGATCGGATAGCAGGGCGGACACGTCGACTATTGCTCGGCTACTATTGCTTGAGTGTCACGTCGTTGAAAAGCAAGGAGACCATAAAGCCCATTTTGAAGTCTTCGACCTTGGCGCCCGACGCCATCAGCCAACCCCAGCCGGGCGACAGAAGCGGAACGGCATAGGCGTTTTCCATCAGATACTTCTCAATCTCGTGTATCTTGGCAGCGCGGGCATCGCCAGAAAGCTTGCGCTGTTCTTCAAGCATCCCGTCAAGCTGCTCGTTGATGCCCATGTTCACGAAACCGGGACGCTTCCACAGGAAATAGAGGTAGTCTGGGTCGACACCAGACATGCCCATCGTCCAAACGACGGGGACACCTTCAGTACGCTCGTTCTCGCCCTTCATGTGGTCGAAGAAGGCGGCGACTTCGCGCGTCTCGATCTCGGCCTTTACGTGGATGGCCGCCAAATCCTGTTGCATGATCTGATGCATCTGGTCCCAGCCCGGGAGCTTATGCACGGAGAGCTTGATCGTCAGCGGCTTTTCGTCAGTGTAACCAGCCTTTTCCATGATCGCCTTAGCGGCGTCGGGATCGTATTTCGCGCCCCACGTCGCGCACAGCGCTTCGTCGGTCGAGAACAGGTTTGGGGCGACCGGGCAGTTCGCGACGCTGACAAGGCCTTCGAAGGCGATGTTGGCATAGGCATCACGGTTCATTGCCATGCCGATCGCCTTACGGATTTCCGGGTTGTCGAGCGGCTTGATCTTCCAGGTAAAGGCAGCAAGCATCTGCTGGCCGGAAAGCTCTGCCGCATAGACCTTGAAGTTGCTGTCGCTCTTGAGATCCGTGGCCTCCTCAAGCGACGGCTCGACGAGATCGGCCTCGCCGGAGCGCAGGGCCGCCATGCGGGCGACGGCTTCCGGAATGACCTTGAAGGTCAGATTGTCGATGTGAGGCTTGCCGGGATTCTCGATCAACGGATTGGCGTTCTTGTAGTCCGCATTTGCTTCAAGCTGAATGTTGTCGTTGCGCACCCAACCGACGAACTTGAACGGGCCGGTGCCGATCGGCTTGAAATCCGAAGTAGCGAATGATGACGGGCATAGGAACGCCGCCTGTATGCTTGTCAGGAACGAGGCAAACGGACCGTAAGGCTCCGAGAGCGAGACCTTCAACGCCTTGCCGTCGACGCTACTTCCGGTGATCGGTCCCCAAGCCGAAAGGTTAGGGTTCAGCGTCGCCGGATCAAGCGCGCGGTCGAGGCTCTTCTTGGCGGCGGCCGCATCGAAGACACTACCATCGTGGCACTTCAGGCCGTCGCGAATGGTGAAGGAGTAAGTCTTGCCATCGTCCGACATCGACCATTCACTGGCCAGACCCGAATGGACCGAGCCGTCCTTGCCCATGGTCAGCATGGTATCGAAGATCAGGTTGGTAACCTGTAGCGACTGGGTCGTGCTGGCCTTCTGGGCGTCGAGGCTGTCGGCATCCACGGAACGGGCAACGGTGAGGTTCGCGGCACCGGCAGCCGAAAGTCCTAAGCCAGTGCTAAATGCTGCTGCTGCCAGCAGGGAGCTGGCATATTGGCGGAGTTGGTTCATGCGCATTGTTCCCTTTTTATTTGGATGAATGTGTCATGCGTATCAGGCGACCGATATGAGAG
>Ga0157371_10000622_pt1 | contig 42231 bp, 40 predicted proteins | sample C45metaG_FD_113462 | JGI IMG/M metagenome (GOLD analysis project Ga0157371, IMG submission 113462) | Corn rhizosphere microbial communities from Kellogg Biological Station, Michigan, USA - C4-5 metaG | ecosystem: Host-associated > Plants > Roots > Rhizosphere > Soil | place: USA: Michigan... | reverse complement strand
ATTGGTTTATAGGAGGTGATAAACATATCAAACCCATCTGGTTAAAAGTTTATACCTGGTTCTGCATTTTTTTCATCAGTTTAATTGCGGTAGTCGATTTGGGCATATTTGCCGAATGGGGCGCGAAAGTAAACTTCAGGGCCTTTGATACGCTATATAACTCGCCCGCCGAATCGATGTCATCAACGGCCTCCTCGCCTATTGCGTTGAATTTAACCATCATGGTAGGTTTGCTTGTCGCAGGTGGGTTATTATCTCATTATATATTAGATCATCAATTTAAAAAGCCGGCAAGCACCATCCGCAGCAAAGTACTGTGGTCAATATTGTTGGTTGGACTTAACTTTATCATTCTCAGAGGAACGCTTTCTGCCGACCCGATCAATCAAAGTGTGGGCTATTTTTCAGATAATCAATTATTAGACCTATCGGCACAAAACACCGAGTGGAACCTGTTTAATAATATATTTGAAAATCTGCGTAAGCCCTATAACCCTTACCTGTATTTGCCGCCCAATGAGGCAAAAAGAATGGTTGATGAGACTTTTAAAACGCCTAAAGATACAACCGTTCGCATACTGAATGCCGATAAACCGAATGTAGTAATCATCCAAATGGAAAGCTTTACTGCCGACCTCATCGAATCGCTTGGCGGCGAAAAAGGCGATGCGCCGAACTTTGAAAAATTTATCAAAGAAGGAGTGCTTTTCAACAGCATCTATTCGGCAGGCGACCGTACTGATAAAGGCTTGATTGCTATTTTGAGCGGCTTCCCTTCGCAGGCTATACGTACCATCGTCATTGACACCACAAAGCAAAGAAAACTGCCGTCATTAATGACTGAGTTCAAAAATGCGGGTTACACTACCTCTTATTTTTATGGTGGCGATGCCGAATACATGAACTTTAACATTTACATGAATGATCACGGCATAGATCATATTGTAGATCGTCATACTATGCGTCAAAGCGAAATTGGTTCAACCTGGGGGGCTTTTGACAATGTGCTTTTTGGTAAGCACATTGCTTTTATGAATAAGCAAACCAAGCCTTTCTTTTCGCTGCTGCAAACATCAACCAACCACGAACCTTTTGTATTGCCGGTTAAAGGACATTTCAAAGGCGATGATGTGACCAACCAATTCAGAAGTACCGCATGGTTTACAGATTCATGCCTGAACGCCTATTTCGAACAGGCTAAGAAACAACTGTGGTATAAAAACACGCTGTTTATTTTGGTAGCCGATCACGGGCACAGACTACCTAAAAGCACGGCCGGAGCATTTAGTCCGCAGAAATATCATATACCGCTGTTGTTTATGGGCGATGTGTTAAAACCTGAATATAAGGGCACTGTTATGAACAAATTGGGTAACCAGGTTGATATAGCCGCTACTCTTTTGGCTCAATTGAATATGCCTGCGCAAAAATTTGAATGGTCAAAAAATCTATTGAATCCTTACGCTCCCGCCTTTACTTTCTTTGATTGGGATAACGGTTTCGGTTTTATCACCCCGCAGCAAGGCGTATCATACGATAACCAGGGCCGTCGTAGAATCTACGTTGAAAAGCCCGATGCTAGTCAGTCTATAACTGAGAAAACCTTGCTTACCGGTAAGGCTTTTATGCAGCAAATATTTACTGAGTACTTAAAATACTGATCTGATTACCAGATTAGTTTATTTCGTTACCTAAAGCAGTAATCCAGTCGTTAAATAACCTGGTTTCAATAGCAACGGCTTTATCAGCATGTAATTGCCACTGCGGCGAAAACCGTTTAAGCTGATTGATCATCTCTTCCAAGTGGCCTTCTTCTTCCAGTATAATTGACTTCACATTCACCTTGCTCCTCGCTTCGTCTAAAGCAGTCTGATAAACCGGATAAAGCTCATCGGCACGAACTTCAATAGCATATGTCACCAGCAAGTAAGCCGCAAAACGCAAATCTTTACCTGACAGATTCAGCTCTTTCTTCAAATACCGACTCACTTCAACATCCAGCTTATTTAAATAATATTTACTGTAGTTTGAAGCCACCAGATATTCGTCAGCATAAGTCGGGCAGCTGTCTTTAACGGCCTTTTCAATCTGTTTTTTTAGATAGAAAGCGTGTCGGTGCTCTTCAGCAGCATGTTTCAAGATAATATAAGTTACGGTTGCAGGGTCCTCGCAGGCTGATATTTTGCGTGCGCCGGTGTTTTCCATCAACGATAAAGTATTCAACCAGCGGGCATGCAGTTGGTTATTGGCAATTATAGTAGGTAGTATGGTTTGTAAGCTCATGTGTTTTATATTTCTCCGAGTGCCTGCTCAATCTTGCTGTAAATGTAGTTCAAGTCGGCATCGGTTATGCAATATGGGGGTAAAATATAGATAATATTGCCTAACGGGCGCAAAATTATGCCAGCATTCAAAAAGTAATGGTACAACCTATCGCGCAGCGAATTGAAATAAGAGGTATTATCACCTGTCTCCCATTCCATAGCAATAATAGTCCCGGTTAGGCGTACGGTTTTTATTTTGGGGTGATGCTTGACGCGCTCAGCAAATTGAGCGTGTGCGTTTTTTATACGTTCGATGTTTTCGGCTGTCGCAGGATCCAAGAATAGGTCCAGGCTCGCTAAAGCTGCAGAACATGCCACCGGATTAGCAGTGAATGAATGTCCATGGAACAAAGTCTTTAATTTATCGTCCGACAGGAACACATCAAATATTTGCTGTGTACAGGTAGTCAGTCCCAAAGCCATGGTACCACCGGTTAATCCTTTAGAGAAGCACATGATATCTGGCTGCTCATTGAAATGATTTGCAGCAAATGGTTTACCGGTACGGCCGAAGCCGGTGAATACCTCATCGTCAATAGTCAGCACTCCTTCATTACGGCAATGTGATATTAATTCATTCAGGTATTGCGCTTCATACATGATCATCCCGCCCGATCCCTGTACCAAAGGCTCAAAAATAAAACAAGCCAGTTGAGATTTGAGACTCGAGATCTGAGATTTGAGACTTACGATGTTTTCAGCATTTGGCAGATCAATAAACTCGACCTCAAATAACAATGAATCAAATGCTGCGGTAAAAGCACTCCTGCCGCTTACCGCCATTGCACCGAAGGTATCACCATGATACGCATTCTTAAATGCCAACATTTTGGTGCGCGTCTGCCCCTGGTTGTTCCAGTATTGCAGGCACATTTTTATAGCTACTTCAATGGCGGTTGAGCCGTTATCTGAGTAAAAAACTTTTTGTTGGTTATCCGGCAAAATCGCCAATAACCGCTCGGCTAATTCAACAGCGGTGGGGTGTGTAAAACCGGCAAATATTACATGTTCAAGCTTGGTTAGTTGCTCAGCTACTTTTTGGGCGATATAAGGATGCGAATGCCCGTGAATATTAACCCACCACGACGAAACACCATCAATATATTTTTTGCCGTTTTCATCAAAAAGTAAAGCACCTTCACCCCTGACTATGGCAACTGGCGGCGATGCCGTCTTCATTTGCGTGTACGGGTGCCATATTATTTTAAGGTCGCGTTCTGTTAAATTCATAGGCTTTGTAGTAAAAGTTTTGCCACATGCTGATCTATCGGGAAAGTAAAATCGCTCTCTTTAATCTCGCTTAGCTTTATCCAGCGGAAAGACTGTAGGGGCTCAATATCGCCATCAAAATCAAAAGGATGGGTTTTGATAATCAGCTCAAGCGGTGTTTTATTTTGCACCACGTAATAAACACTAATGATCTGCGACTCATTAAAAGCTGATTTTACGAAGAAGTCAGTAGTATAAAAGTGATTGATGATCTCTATGTCCAGGTTGCATTCTTCAACAAATTCACGTTTTAGGCCATCTGTCATTCCTTCACCGTATTCCAGACCTCCACCGGGGAACTTGGTGAAACGCATGCCATACTCCTGCTCATCGCTTACCAGTATTTCCTGGTTTTCGTTAATAAGCAGGCCATATACGCGTACGTTAAAAAGATACATTACTCTTGTTCAAAGTGTTTTTTATTGCGGATCACGCGATCCATCGTCCATTCAATGTCTTTGGTCTTCGGCTCCGCGCGCACCGGGCAATCAGGCATATTACAATAGTGACAGCACTTGGGCAAGCACGGGTCAGCATGAATAAACAATTCCGTCTTGGTTTCATTGGCGTTGATCATTTTATCAACCAGTGATACCTCCTCATGCACTTTATTCAGATCGAAATAGTAAGGAAGCGTTAAATGGCAATCAATATGCAACTCATTGCCGTATCTCTGAGCTCTTAAATTATGAACATCAATCCAGGCGTCCCGCCGATTGTCGCTCAGAAACTTCACTACGTTGGCTACCACATCAAAATCGGCCTCATCCATTAAACCAGCTACTGATTTTCTGACCAACTTGTAACCGGTAAAAAGAATATAGCTACCAACCAAAATAGATAAAATACTATCAAGCAAAACTATCTTAGTAAAATGGATAAGTAACAAGCCAATCACCAAACCGCCGCTGGTAACCATATCAGTTAACAAATGGTGCCCATCAGCCTCAATAGTAAGCGACGGAATAGATTTTCCCCTGCCGATCATGTAATAGCCCAATGCACCGTTAACAACACCGGTAGCACCAATAATTATAGCACCGGTTATCAGGTCATGGATTTCGTTAGGATGAAATATACCGTAAGTAGCTTTTATAATGATGCATGCACCCGCCATGGCTATTAATCCGCCTTCTATAAAAACCGAGAAAAACTCAACTTTACCATGCCCATACGGATGGTTTGCATCCCGCGGCAGCGAAGCCAGGTAAATACTAAAAAAGGCAAACGAACTAGCTACTACATTTACCACGCTTTCGGCGGCGTCAGTAAGTACGAAATTTGAATTGGTTATAAGGTAGGCGGTAAACTTTGCCAGCATTAAAACCACTCCGGTGATAAGCGAAATAAGGATTATTTTCTTTTGTTCTTGCAAAGCGGATAGATCAGGCCGTAAAGTTAGGCTAATTGCTGCACAAAGCCGAAACCAAAAAAAAGATTTAAATAATGCATTACCACTTAAAGGTTTAGTCGTCGGCTTTCGCCTTATTTCCTATATTTGCGCGACAAATAAAAACATACTATGAGTGCATTAAGTAACAGGATCAACAACCTGTCAGAATCAGCTACTATTAAAATGGCCAAAATGGGCCGCGAACTTGCTGCTAAAGGTATCGATGTAATTAACCTTAGCTTTGGTGAACCCGATTTTAATACTCCACAACATGTTAAGGATGCTGCCAAGAAGGCACTAGACGATAATTATACCTATTATACTCCGGTACCGGGCTACCCTGAACTGCGTAAAGCTGTTGCTGCTAAGTTGAAGAACGAAAACGGACTGGATTATGATTTCAGCCAGATCGTGGTTTCAACCGGTGCTAAGCAATCAATTGCCAACGTGCTGTTTTGTTTAGTTAATCCCGGCGATGAGGTGATTATCCCTACTCCTTACTGGGTATCATACTCAGAGGTTGTGAAGTTGGTTGAAGGTGTTTCTGTGTTTATTGACACTACTGTTGATACCGATTTCAAGATCACTCCTGAGCAACTGGAAGCGGCCATCACCCCAAAAACTAAATTGTTTATGTTCTCGTCGCCATGTAACCCTACCGGTAGCGTTTACACTAAAGACGAGTTAGCTGGTTTGGCTAAAGTATTCGAGAAATATCCAAACATCTATATCCTGTCTGATGAGATTTATGAGCACATCAACTTTGTTGACAAACATGAGTCTATCGCTCAGTTTGACAGCATTAAAGATCGCGTAATCATTATCAACGGTTGGTCAAAAGGTTTTGCTATGACCGGCTGGAGATTAGGTTACTCAGCTTCAAATAAAGAGATTGCCTCTGCTATCGATAAACTGCAGGGTCAAATCACCTCCGGTACTTCATCTATCACTCAACGTGCAGGTTTAGCTGCTTACGAAGGTGGCCTGGAAACCGTATTGCAAATGCGCGAAGCTTTCAGGAAACGTCGTGATATTGTTTATAACCTGATGAAAGATATTCCGGGCGTTAAAGTAAACCTTCCTGATGGTGCTTTCTACTTCTTCCCTGACGTTACCAGTTTCTTTGGTAAAAGCTACAACGGCCGCACCATAAATGATGCCGACGAATTGAGCATTTACTTGTTAGAAGAAGCTCACGTTTCAACCGTAGGTGGTGATTCATTTGGTGATAAGAAATCAATCCGTATGTCGTACGCTGCATCAGAAGAAAAACTGATCGAAGCTATGGCTCGTATCAAAGCCGCTTTAGCTAAATTAAGCTAAGCCGGCTATAATATTACCTATTTTAAAAGCCTTAAGTCGCGTGCGATTTGAGGCTTTTTTGTTGCGTTCTTGTTTCACGAAAATGTGAAACACCTGAAACATGATTTTTATGTAAATGATTATTAATCAGCAATTTGTAAGAAATGAGTGAAACAAAATGAAACAACACCAATACTTCAGGTGACTATTGCATGTGCCTGTAAAATAATTCGTTGTGTTATTTTTTGACCTTTTGACCAAATTTGGTGAAACATCTAATAATACATAAAAAAGCCCCGGGTGGAATGCACCGGGGCCTGAGTTTTTAGGTTCCTTGTTGATTTAGCTATAATTATAATCCAAATCCGTAAGCTAAACGTAGACCTACTAAGCCATAGTTATTGCTTTGACCTGAGAAGTTTTCATAACGTACACCAACGTCCCAATGTTTGCTGGCATAACCAATTGCAGGCGATAAGATCAGCTTGGTGTCTTTATTGACAAATTTTTGATCAACACCTTGTGGTAAGAAAGTTTTGGTTTCAATACCGGCACCTGCTTCAGCACCAAAATAAAGATTATCAGTAAAGAAAGCTTTGATACCTGCTTTAATAGGCACCATACCTAACGACTGATATTCGACATTTGTACCCGGCTCATTTTTTCCGAAGAAATTGTAGTAACCTGATGTTAAAGTAAGGGCCAGGCTTTTGTCAACTCCGTATTGTAGTCTTGCAGTACCACCTAACTCAGCGTTTGAATAATTATGAGCACTACCAGTTACAGCACCGCCTTCAACGCCTATTCCAAAACGTACTTTATTGGGGGTAATTGTCTGTGCTTTTACGTTCGTTCCGATTAATAGCGCAACACCCGTTAAAGCTGCTGCTGCCAATTTTGTTAACTTTTTCATTGTTGTGTTTCTCTTTAATTAATAATAAGTGATAGATTATAATACTAATACTAACACTTAAACAAATACTCTGCCAGTATGCCAATTTTAGGCCTTTTTAACATTTAGCCAAATGGCATATATCCTTCGTTTTATAGCAGATTTCAACATTTGTGAACTCTTAATCATTGAAAATGAGGCAAAAAAGAACGCGACGTAGAAACAAAGTTTGACTGTTAAATTATCATTAAGTGTTGAGGTAAGAAGCACGCAAAATTGCCTGATTTACTAGGCAAATTGTATGGTGCAACTTGCATTTGGGCCAGTTTGAAAGGGCTAAAGTGTACATATATCTATACAAAAACCTGACGCTGGTAATATTTTAACGCTATTTTAAACACAAAACGCCCTTAACCGTAAAGTTAAGGGCGTTTCAAAATTGTTAATTTTTATTAGTGAAGTTCGTCCGGATTTTCTACGTAGTTTTTCTCAAGCTCGGCTAGTTTCTTTTTGCCATAAGCCGCTTTGGTAATCAGGTAGAATAGTACCGGCACTATAAATATAGCCAGCGATGTTGCACCCAGCATACCACCAAATACGGTCCATCCTATTGTTTTACGGGCTTCGGCACCTGCTCCTGCTGCAAACAACAGCGGAGCAACACCCAGGATAAACGCCATTGACGTCATCACAATCGGGCGTAAACGCAGGTGTACGGCCTCTAGTGTCGCCTTTTCGAGCTCCATCCCACTATCCACACGTTCTTTAGCGAACTCTACTATCAGGATAGCATTCTTGGCTGCGAGGCCGATGAGTGTGATCAAACCAATCTGTGCATAAATGTTATCTACCAGTGACGGTTGGAGGGTCAGGAACAATATCGCTCCAAATGCACCTAAAGGTACCGCTAACAGTACCGAAAACGGTACCGACCAGCTTTCGTACAACGCAGCCAGGAACAAGAACACGAAACCTATCGACAAGGCAAATATGTAAACTGTCTTCGATCCGGACAATTTCTCCTCACGGCTCAAGCCTGAAAACTCATAACCATAGCCCTGCGGTAAAGTTTGTGCAGCAACCTCCTCTAAAGCTTTCAAGGCGTCACCGCTACTATAGCCCTCCTTAGGGTTACCGTCAATCTCGGCAGAGCGGAATAAGTTATAGTGCGATATTAATGGCGCGTTCTCTATCATCTTGTACGATGTCAGCGTACTTAAAGGCACCATTGCTCCCTGCGAGTTTCGTACAAAGTACTGCCCCAGATTATACATATTGGTACGGTAGTTTGTATCGGCTTGTGCTAACACCCTGAAGTTTCGCCCGTAAATGGTGAAGTCATTAATGTAAGCGCTACCCATATAGGTTTGCAGCGCGTTGTTTACATCAGATAATGAAACACCCAAACGTTTAGCCTTTTCACGGTCGACAGTTAACTGATAAGCCGGTGTACGCGCAGTAAAGAATGAGAATGCTTTGCCTATTTCAGGCCGCTTTTTTACCTCTGCAACAAATTTATTCAGCACATTTTCAAAAGCTTTAATGTCACCTCCCGCCTGCCTTTCTTCCAATATAAATGAAAAGCCGGCTGTGGTACCCAGCCCCGGTATCGGCGGTGGTGGTATTACTACTACTGTCGCTTCTTTAAACCTGGCCGACAACTTTGCTTGCAGCATACCAACTAGTTGTAAAGACGTCCGCTTGCGCTCGTCCCAGTTTTTTAACTGTACAAAGATGGTGGCACTGTTTGACTTGGTTGCAAAACTCACCACGTTCAAACCACCTAAAGCTGCATAATGTGCAACCTCGGGCACTTTGTCAAGTGTGTCCATCATTTGATGCAACACTGTCACGGTACGTTCGGTAGATGAGCCTTCCGGCAAATCAAACGTAATATAAATACGACCTTCATCTTCGGTAGGTATAAAGCCTGTAGGTTTACCTTTGAACAGTAAGATAGTACCCACTACGATACAGATCAATATAATGACAACGAACTTAGAGTTCTTTATACCCCTGTGTACGCCTCTGCCATATTTACCGGTAACACGGTCGAACCAGGCATTGAATCGGAAGAAGAATCTATCCAACCCGCCCGATTTTTCATCTAGTTTGTGCGGTTTCAATAACAGCGTACATAATGCCGGCGTAAGTGACAATGCCACAAAAGCAGAGATCAGTACTGATATCGCAATGGTTATCGCAAACTGTTGGTATAATCTACCCACAATACCCGGTATAAAGCCCACCGGCACAAATACCGCTGCCAGAATCAATGCAATGGCTATTACCGGCGCTGATATATCGCGCATGGCATGTAAGGTTGCCTCTTTAGGCGACAATCCCTTTTGATCCATATAATGCTGCACCGCCTCTACCACCACAATGGCGTCATCCACCACGATACCAATAGCCAGTACGAAACCGAATAAGGTTAATGTATTGATGGTAAAGTGCAGCGGGATAAAGAATATAAATGTACCAATAATGGATACCGGAATAGCCAATACTGGTATTAAGGTAGTGCGCCAGTTCTGTAAGAAAAGGAATACTACCACAATTACCAGACATAAGGCTATAATTAGTGTCAACACCACTTCATGTACTGAAACCTGAACCACAGTAACTGATTCAAAAGGAACTACATAATCAATGCCGGCAGGGAAAGATTTTTTAAGCTCTTTCATGGTTGCATACACATTATCGGCAGTCTCGATAGCGTTAGCGCTTGGAGCCTGGTAGATCAACAAATATGATGCGCGTTTACCGTCAACATATGAGTTACCGGCATAATTGAATTTACCTAACTCAACGCGGGCAACATCTTTTAAATGTACTACTGCGCCTGTGCCGGGCTGTGTGCGTACTATCACGTTGCCAAACTCTTCAGGTCCAACCAAACGTCCTTTAACAATTACGGAGTACTCGAACGTCTGGCCTCTCTCCTGAGGTGTGGCACCTACCGTACCTGCAGCTACCTGGGCGTTTTGCTCCTGTAAGGCAGCAGTAACATCGGCTGCGGTCATACCTAATGCAGCCAGCTTATCCGGCTTAAGCCAGATACGCATACTGAAATCATCAGCACGCGAAACTACGTCGCCCACGCCTTTGGTGCGCAATAATGCGTCTTTTATAAAGATGTTAGCATAGTTATCTATATAAGTTACGTTGTGGCTGCCATTTGGCGAGAACAAAGCCACGAGCATCAAAATACTCGGGTTTCTTTTTCTTACCGTTAGGCCTAAACGTTGTACCTCCTGCGGTAAAGTTGGTGTAGCAATGCCTACACGGTTCTGTACATCAAGCGCTGCGATGTTAATATCTGTACCTACCTCAAAGTTGGCGGTCATACTCAATGCGCCGTTGTTGGTACTATTACTTTGCAGGTAGGTCATACCCGGCGTACCGTTAACCTGCGTTTCTATAGGTGTAGCAACAGTTTGCTCGACCGTGAGCGCATCTGCACCGGTATAGTTACCGGTAATGGTTACCGTAGGCGGAGTAATTTCCGGATACTGCCCTATCGGTAAGTTTGTGATTGCCAAAATACCCACCACCACAATCACTATAGATATAACGATTGCTGTAACAGGTCTTTTTATGAAGGTTTCTGCGATCATCTAAATTATATTTAAGTACCCGAATTTATTTCTTTGCCGCTTTGGCGCCAGCTGCACCAGGTGCGCCTGCCGGAGCCCCTAAGGTTACTGCACCGCTGTCGCGCAGACGCTGGAAGCCTTCGGTAATTACAAAATCGCCGGCATTAACGCCTGAGCTAACAACTACCTTGTCGCCCAAACGCGGACCTAAGGTTACTTTATGTTGTAGGGCGATGGTATCTTTCTTAGCGCCACCCTCTTTTTGTATGGTGGTATCCTTGGTGACAAATACGAAGAACTCACCCATTTGCTCGGTTACCGCTTTGTAAGGAATGATTACACGGCTGCCCGACTGGCTATTCAGAACCTTTAGACTGGTACTCATGCCATCTTTCAATATAGAATGCTCGTTAGGGAACTGTACCCTTACTTTTATTGATCCGGTTTGGTTGTTAACACCGCGGTCGATAGCCAGAATTTTGCCGGGTTTATCATAAGTGGTAACACCATCAGGCAATATTAATCTGAAAGTTGAATCAGTGCTTTTTCTCTGCAGATCATAAAAACGGTTAATGTCCTGCTCATTAACTACCACATCAACACCAATCGGGTTTTCGCTCGATACGGTATTTAATAAGGTAGTACCTGTAATAACCTGCGATCCTAACCTAACCTGCGATATACCTATACGGCCTGTAACCGGCGCAGTGATAGTTGCATAAGAAAGATCTGTCCTGGCCGATGCTAAAGCGGCCTTAGCCACCGCAACCTGGCCCTTGCTGGTTGCATAAGTAGCCGTGGCCTGATCAACGGTTTGGCGTGCTACCGCATCGTTCTTTAACAACATATTATAACGGTCGAGGTCTTTCTGGGCTTTATCCAGGTTGGCGTTAGCATTGGCCAGGTTAGCTTGCGCCTGCGCTACTGCATCTTGAAATTTGCGTCTGTCTATCTCATACAGGGGCTGACCTTTTTGTACAATATCGCCCTCTTTAAAAAAGATCCCTGTTATAAAACCTGACACCTGCGCACGCAGCTCAACATTGTTTAATGACACAACTGTGCCCTGATACTGATCATAATAAACAGCATCGCCCATTTTTGCTTCAGCCATGCTAACAGAGGTTGCCGGTGGCGGTCCCGCTTGTTGGGCCGATTTGTCTTTACATGAAGCCCATGCCAATACTACAGCGGGGGCTAACCAAAATATGTACTTTTTTTTCATTAGTATAGAGGGTGATAATCTTATAATTTCCTTTTGTTATACAATCTTATTATTGTTGTATCGAATCAACAGTAAGTGTCCCCATTGATTTCTTGAGATCGATTTTGCTCGACAGCAATTGAAATAATGAGTTATAATAATTCAGTTCGGCAGTACGCAAGTCAGATTGCGCGACAATCACGTCCAGATAGGTTTTCACCCCTTCGCGATATTGCAGACTAACCACATTATAAACATCCTTAGCCAGATCTACGTTCTGTTTTACAGCCTGCCAGGCAGTGTAGTTACTCTTATAACTCGCCAAAGCTTGTGTAAACTGCGTATTGATGGTATTTTCTGTGTTTACGATATCCAGGTCATTGCGCTGAACTTCAAGTTTTGCTTTCGATAAATTTTGCAGACGTTTAGTCCCCTGAAAAATTGGTAGCGCCAATGACAGGCCCACATAACCTGTTGGATATGACCTGTCATATAGATCGCGAAACTGCGTATTCAAATAAGCCATGCTATAGCTGCCATTAGCCGTAAGCGATGGCAAAAACCCCCACTTATAATAATCTACATTCAGGTTTCTCAGATTTTTTTGGCTTAACAGCATTTGATACTCAATGCGGTTGGTATAGTTAACCGATTGGTTGGTATCTATATAAGCTTCCTGCTCATAATTTGTAGAATCATAAGACAGGGTAATCTGATTTTGCGGATTGGCTCCCATGATCTGTTTCAGATAAGCCAGTTTAGCATTAATGGCTTCAGAGACTTGCTTGCGTACAGCTATCTCATTATTTAAGGCGATGGTAGCTTGTTTGTAGTCTATCTTATCTACAACACCGGCCTGGTATCTGCTATAAGCATCCTTTAAGCTTCTTTGCAGCCGGGTGATGTTTTCATTTACAATATTCAGTTGCTTTTCTGATAACAGCACATCATAAAACGCCTTGCTAACATCAGATACAACATTTATCTGCGCGCTAACGGCATTTTGCTGATAATACATGCGCGAGTAGTTGGCAGTTTTTGAAGCCAGCAATACATCGTTATTATATATAGTCTGACTGGCTTGCACGCCCAGGCTTGAAAACTCGTCAATTGGCGAAACAACACCCGGGGTGGCTGAAGCTACCGGGCTACCCTTAAAATAGTGATTATAAACGCCGGTTGAATTAACCTGTGGTAACCATGCTGACAAACTAATGCGTATGTCGCGCTCGTTGATCTGCTGGTCAATGGCAGCTTGCCTTACAGCAGGTTGATTACGCAGGGCAAAGAGTATACTTTGTTTTAGGGTAATGACACTGGGTATAGAGTCTGCCGGTCTTTGGGCAAAAGCAGCAGTAGCGGCAGAAAGCACTACAATGTTAATTATCAACAGTGAATATATTTTTTTCATAAGTAGAAATGATCGGCAGATCGGTAAACAAAAAAACAAGGTTTGAGATTTGTTCTTGTGATACGCTTAAACACTTTAGGGTGTGCGAATATCCAAGTATAAATATAGAATAAAGCTTATTTCACAACAATTTTACTTTACTACTACAATACATACTTATAAGGAAGGGCGGCCAATATTATTTGAAAAAAAATGAAAATAATAGGCCTGAAATAAACAAAAAATTTGATTAATTTGCCGAGTGAGAAGTGCAGCGGTCCTGATAAAGGGGCGGGCTGTTAAAAAAAATTACAGACGAAATAGTAGGTTATAAACTTATTCATGGTATTTTTACAAAAAATTTAAGCAGGGTTAATATACATGGTTAAAAAACTACACGAGAAAATTGCCCAATTTAAAGATGCGGCGATGATCAGAGAGAAGGGCCTGTATCCATACTTCAGACCCATCGAGTCTGCCCAGGATACGGAGGTGATAATTGATGGAAAACGCGTGTTAATGTTCGGATCAAATTCTTACCTGGGGCTAACAAACCACCCTAAGATCAAAGAAGCATCTAAAAAAGCAATTGACAAATATGGAACAGGCTGTGCAGGGTCAAGATTTTTAAATGGCACGCTTGATATTCATATTGAACTTGAAAACCGATTAGCCTCTTATGTTGGTAAAGAAGCCGCTGTGTTGTTCAGCACAGGCTTCCAGGTTAACTTAGGAGTGCTGTCATGTGTTTCAGGTCGTAATGATTATTTGATACTTGACGAATACGATCACGCCTCATTAATTGATGGCAGCCGCCTTTCATTTTCAAAGGTTATTAAATATGCCCACAATGACATGATGGATTTAGAGCGTAAGCTTAGCTTACTACCTGAAGATGCTGTTAAAGTTATTGTGGTTGATGGTATCTTTAGTATGGAAGGCGATATTGCCCGCCTGCCTGAGATTGCCGATCTGGCCGACAAATATGGCGCTAACATTATGGTTGACGATGCACACAGCTTAGGTGTTATCGGCGAAAAAGGTTCTGGTACTGCTTCTCACTTCGGTTTAACAGATCAGGTTGACCTGATCATGAGTACTTTTAGTAAATCATTAGCTTCATTAGGTGGTTTTATCGCTGCTGATGCGGATACTATTGATTATATGAAACACCGCGCACGTTCATTAATGTTCAGCGCGAGTATGACTCCGGGTTCGGTAGCCAGCGTTATTGCCGCTCTGGACATTATCGAGTCTGAACCGGAGCGTATCCAAAAGCTTTGGGACAATACTAACTACGCTATGAAACTTTTACTGGACGAAGGTTTTGACCTTGGCCCAACTGAGAGCCCTATCTTACCTATTTATGTAAGAGATAACGACAAAACCTTCCTGGTAACCAAACATCTGCAATCGTCAGGTATATTTGTTAACCCGGTTGTGTCGCCGGCCGTGCCTTCAGATTCATCATTACTGCGTTTCTCATTGATGGCCACCCATACTTTTGAGCAGATTGAAGAAGCTGTTGACAAAATTACCCGTGCATTTAAAGATGTCGGTGTGGTAATGGGCGTTAAAGAAAGAATATAATTATCAGCAATATAGAATGCGGCCATTGAATAAATGGCCGCATTTTTTTATACCAAAAAACATAAACCCCTCGCCATCTGCAATGAAGAAGATAGTACCCGTAAGTTCAAAAAGCGAACTTACAGCATTTATTGATTTCCCCCATGAATTATACAAGGACGATCCAAATTACGTACCTGAATTATTCATAGCGCAACGCGATTTGCTAACCAAACATCCGTTTCATAAACACAATAAACTGCAATGCTTCCTGGCTTATGATGGCGACAAGATTGTAGGTCGTATAGCTTCAATCCTGAACAATGCGCACAATGAATACAATCATGTTAACGATGGTTTCTGGGGATTTTTTGATTGTATAAATGATCAGGAAACAGCTAACCTGCTATTCAATACGGCTGCTAAATGGTTGAAAGATCAGCAGATAACCGGTAAATTCATCGGCCCGGTAAACTTCTCGACCAACGAGGCTTGTGGTTTGCTGATCAAAGGGTTTGATACCCCACCGGTGTTGATGTTTACTTACAACTTTCCTTATTATGCAGATCTGATTGAAAAAGCCGGTTTTGGCAAGCAAATCGACCTGTTAGGCTGGCATTGGGAAGGTCAGAATTATGATGATAAATCGGTTAAATTGCTGGATGCTCTACAGGAGCGCTTAAAACGCAGCAACGTTATCATCCGTAAGGTAAACCTTAAAGATTTTAAGAACGAAACCATTAAGCTGCGCGAGGTATACAATAGCGCCTGGGATCAAAACACAGGCTTTGTTCCGTTAACTGACGACGAGTTTGATTGGTTGGCTAAAGATTTGAAACTAATCCTCGACCCAGATTTTGCTTTAGTGGCCGAGAAGGACGGTAAGGTAGTCGGTTTTGCCGTTGCCTTACCTGATTATAACAACATCTTCCAAACCATTAAAAAAGGCAGGCTCTTCCCTACCGGGATATTTAAGTTGCTGTTCGGGAAGAAAAACATCCGAGGCATTCGTATTTATGCGCTTGGGGTTGTTGAAGGTTATCGTAAGCTGGGTATTGAAGCTGTTTTGTACGGCACTATTATCAAAGAGTATAAACGCAAAGGTTACGACTATGCTGACGCCGGCTGGACGCTGGAAAACAATACCATGATCAATAAAGCTATAGAAGCCATTAAAGGAAACCCCTATAAAACATACCGCATCTACGAAAAAGCGATATGAAGGAAAAGGTTTTAATAACCGGTGCGAGCGGATTTGTCGGGTATCATTTAATTAATGAGGCGCTGCATAATAACCTTGAGGTATACGCAGCCGTGAGAAAAAACAGCAAGATCGAGCATCTTAAAGATCTGGATATACAATATGTGTATCTGGATTACGCAAATACCGACGCACTGAAAGCCGAACTGCTGGATAAGCAGATAAACTACATTATCCATGGCGCAGGCGCTACTCGTGCAGTCTCAGAAGCCGAATACAATAAAATCAATGCTGATTATACCGCTAACCTGGCTGAAGCTGCTTTAGCTTTGGGCGATACTTTAAAAAAGTTTGTATTGATCAGTAGTCTCGCAGCCATCGGTCCGCTAAAAACTTTGGATGGTATTATTACGGAAGACACCTACCCCGACCCTATTACCGCTTATGGCCGGAGTAAACTACAGGCCGAGAAAAAGCTGAAAGCCATCAATGGCTTAAACTATACCATTCTGCGCCCTACGGCAGTTTATGGCCCGCGCGATACCGGGATATTTATCTTTTTTAAACAGGTAAGCAATCACCTGGAGCCTTACATTGGTAACATTAAGCAAAATTTAAGTTTTGTTTATGTAACAGATCTGGCAAAGGCCGCGGTAAAGGCGCTGCAAGCCGGCGATATGAAAACCTACAATATATCTGACGGGAATTACTATGACCGGCACGAATTGGGCACTCTTACCAAGACTATTTTGAATGTAAAAACGTTCAAGTTTCATCTTTGGGTAATATTTGTCAAATTAATTGCCGGCATATCACAAAAAGTTAGTTCTTTGAGCAATTCTGCCCCTATTATAAATCTTGAGAAACTGGACGAGTTAATGGCTACTAACTGGTCATGCAGCATTGAGCTGGCTAAACAGGATCTCGGATATTATCCGCAACATGCTTTATCCGAAGGTTTGCAAGAAACTTTGCAATGGTATAAAGACAATAATTGGATATAGTAATACAACATATCATCTACATTTTTAATTACAACAATGAAAAGCAACATTAAACCTGCCGAGGGTAAACTTGGCATTTTGCTTCCGGGGTTAGGAGCCGTAGCAACCACGTTAATTGCCGGCGTAGAAGCAGTAAAAAAAGGATTAGCACAACCTGTAGGTTCATTTACCCAAATGGGTACCATTCGTTTAGGTAAACGTACGGAGAATCGTCGTCCAAAAGTTAAAGACTTTGTACCATTGGCCGATTTAAAGGATATTGTTTGGGGTGGTTGGGACGTATATGAAGACAATGTGTTCGAATCGGCCATGAACGCTAAAGTACTTGATGCCGGCTTACTTTACTCAGTAAAAGATGAGTTAGAGAAAATCAAACCCATGAAAGCAGCGTTTGATCACAACTACGCTAAAAACCTTACGGGCACAAACATTAAAACAGGCACCCGTTATGAGTTAGCTCAGCAGGTAATAGAAGATATTCAGAACTTCAAAGAGCAAAACGGCCTTGATCGCGTTGTTTTGGTATGGTGCGGTTCCACCGAGATCTATTACGAAGCGTCAGACGTACACAGCACTTTAGATAAGTTTGAAGCAGGTTTAAAAGCCGACGATAAATTGATCGCCCCAAGTATGATCTATGCTTATGCGGCTTTAAAACTAGGTATTCCTTTTGCTAACGGTGCGCCTAACTTAACGGTTGATATCCCGGCGTTAATAGACTTAGCTAAGGAAACCAATACACCTATCGCCGGTAAAGATTTTAAAACAGGTCAAACTTTAATGAAAACCATTGTTGCGCCGGGTTTAGCTGCTAGATCATTAGGTGTTAGCGGCTGGTTCTCGACCAATATTCTGGGTAACCGCGATGGTTTGGTATTGGATGATCCGGATAACTTTAAAACTAAAGAAGTTTCAAAACTGGGTGTGCTGGAAGATATCTTCAAACCTGAAGAAAACCCTGAACTGTATGGTGATATCTACCACAAGATCCGCATCAATTACTATCCTCCGCATGGCGATAACAAAGAGAGCTGGGATAACATCGATATTTTTGGCTGGTTGGGCTATAAAATGCAGATCAAAATCAATTTCTTGTGCCGTGACTCAATTTTAGCAGCGCCTATCGCATTAGACTTAGCTTTGTTTAGTGATTTTGCTAAACGTGCAGGCATGAGCGGTATACAGGAATGGTTGTCATTCTACTTAAAATCGCCACAAACTGCACCGGGATTACCGGCAGAAAATGATATCTTTAAACAACTCATAAAACTGGAGAATACGTTACGCTATTTAATGGGCGAAGATCTGATTACTCACTTGGGATTAGATTATTACGAAGAACTGGTTGAAGCAAAATAATGATGTTGTTTCATAAATTGGCCGCTACTGTTTTTGGCATCGGTTACTTAGGTAAAGGTGTGGGCACAGTAGCGGCCCTTTTTGCTGCCGTGGTGTGGTACTTATTGTTTAAGGATACAAATCCGGCTTTAATTTATGCGCTGCCACTTATTGTTGTTGTTACCGTTTTAGGTATTTGGAGCGGCAATAAAATGGAGCCTATCTGGGGTAAAGACCACGGCCGCGTAGTAATTGATGAAGTTGCAGGTTTATTTGTGAGCCTGCTTTTTGTACCTGCAACATTGCCTTGTATTATTGCAGGATTTATTCTTTTCCGTTTTTTTGATATCGCCAAGCCACTCTATATCCGCAGGCTTGAAGTATTGCCTGGCGGCTGGGGTGTTATGGCCGATGACCTGCTGGCCGGTGTTTATGCAAACCTTGTTTTACACATCCTGATCTGGGTGAACGTGCTAAATGTCAAAATTTAGTAAAACCTATTTGTTTTTATTAACAGAACCGCTTATTTGACTTTTTGACCACAGAAGTCTATAGTATTTCTTTACCTTTGCAGCCGTTTTCGAACTCAGTGCCGGCCTTTAAATATTGCGGCTTAAAAATTGCTAAAACTTTAATTTGGCCTATAAAATAAGAGTGCACAAAGTGAGTTTGTATAAAAAATGTACATGGACTTAAAAAATTTATTAAGAAAGTACTCATTTACCGCTTTCTTGTTATTTTATACTTCTGCCCTATTTGCCCAGACTACCATTGTTACCGGTGTAGTGACTGACGGTGCATCAAAGACACACGATGTTATGCCGTTCGTGAGTGTCGGTTTTGTGGGTACTACTATAGGTGCGCCAACTAATGGCAATGGCCGCTACTCCATATCAACAGATAAACCCGTTAAGCAGATCAAAGTAAGCTTTGTTGGTTATAAAGACGCGTTTATCAACATTACTCCCGGTACCGCACAGGTGGTGAACGTCAGATTGCTGCCAACCACAGAAGAACTACAACAGGTTGATGTAAAGGCCGGCAAGAAAATAAAATATCGTAACAAAGATAATCCTGCGGTCGAACTGATCAGGCAGGTAATTGCCCACCGCGATCAGAACAGACCCGAAGCTTATAATTACGTTGAGTATAGAGAATATGACAAAATGATGTTCTCGATTGCCAACCTGTCAGATAAGTTTGCACAGAAAAAATTTCTACAGAAATATAATTTCGTACTTCAAAATCGCGATAGCACAACAGTACCCGGCAAGTCTTTGTTGCCATTGTATCTGGACGAAAAAATATCCCAATATTACTATCGCAAAAATCCGGAGAAAGAAAGAAGTATCGTATTAGGTACCCGTACGGTTGACTATGGCGGCTCGATAGATAAAGAAGGTATTACAGAGTTTTTTAAATATATGTATGCCAAGGTTGATATCTACGAAAATAGCATCAACCTGATGACGAACAACTTTTTGAGCCCGATTGCAAATGGCGGTCCTACTTTTTATAAATACTTTATAACAGATACCGTTACGCTTGATAACGGCCATAAACTGGTTGAGTTAAGCTTTACTCCCCGCAATTTGGAGGATATGTTGTTTGAGGGTAAGATTTATATTACGCTTGATGGCAACTACGCGGTACAACAAGCCAAGCTGGGTATAAATAAGCACATCAACTTAAACTTTGTGAAATCGATGGATATTAATCTGGAGTTTGAGCAAAATCCTGATGGACGCTATCACTTAAGCAAAAGCACTAACCTTGCCGACTTCGGTGTAAACAAAAACAAGAATAGCGGTTTATTCGGTACCAGAACCATCGTCTATAAAAACTACCTTGTAAACACTCCTCGAGCTGATACGGCCTATAAAAAAGGCGTTGAAGACGACGATATATCTCACGCTGTGTCGCACCGCAGTGAGCAGTTCTGGCAACAAAACCGTTTGGATACCTTAACCACTGCTGAAGCCAAGGTTTATAAGAATGTGGATAGCTTGTCGCACATGAAATCGTTCAAACGTACGCTGGATATCCTGACTTTGTTATTTGCAGGTTATAAGTCGTTCGATTGGTTTGAGGTGGGTCCTGCAAATACCTTTTATAGTTTTAACCCTATCGAGGGTTTAAAGCTACGTTTAGGTGGCCGTACTACTCCTGAGTTGAGCAACCGTTACTATTTTGAAACTTATTTAGCTTATGGTTTTAAAGACGAAAAATGGAAAGGCTTTTTAAGCGCTACTTACTCGCTCAATAATAAAAGTATTTATAAGTTCCCTCAAAATTATATCAGAGCCAGCTTTAACCGCGATACAAAGATACCGGGCGCTAGCTTGCAGTTTGTGCAGGAGGACAATTTCCTGTTGTCTTTTAAACGCGGGCAGAACGACAAGTATCTGTATAATGATTTTTACAGATTCGACTATGTGCACGAGTTTGAAAATCATTTTTCATACAGTGTAACCTTGAAGAAATGGACGCAAAGCCCGGCAGGATCGTTATATTTTATTAATAATACGGGTGTTATTAATAATTTGACTACAACCGAGGCTTCCGTAAATTTACGTTACGCTCCAAATGAGAAATTTTATCAGGGTAAAATATACCGTGTACCAATCCCAAGTAAATACCCGATTATTAGTTTTGACTACAGTCACGATTTCAAAAATATTTTAGGCGGTTCTTATAACTATCAGGCCTTACATGCACGTATTGACAGACGTACCTACCTGTCGCAGTTTGGTTTTGCCGATGCTTTTATTGAAGGTGGTAAGATTTTTGGCCAGGTACCCTATCCTTTGCTAGACATCTTCCGTGCTAACCAGACATATGCTTACGATTTATACTCTTACAACTTAATGAACTTTTTGGAGTTTGTAGGCGACAAGTATATAGCGGTAAATATTGATCAACACTTTATGGGCTTTTTCTTTAACAGAGTTCCATTATTAAGAAAACTGAAATGGCGCGAGGTGGTGTCGTTTAAAGGTATTTATGGTCAATTGAGCGACAACAATAATCCGGCGCTTCATCCCGATTTATATCAATTCCCGGTTAGAAGCGATGGTACGCCAATTACCTACGCATTAGGTAACACTCCTTATATTGAAGGCAGCGTTGGTGTTGAAAATATTTTTAAATTTATACGCGTCGATTACGTGCGAAGATTTAACTACCTGGATCATCCCGGTGTATCTTCAAACGGTATACGCGTAAGGGTGAAAATTGATTTTTAAAAGCCTGAATATCATTTAATTAATGGCACAAGAAACATCTATACGTACAAATCTGCAGCTTGGCATTTACAAGGTTATTGACCCTTTTGTGAAAGTGCTGATAAAACTGGGTTTAACACCAAATGCCGTTACTACCATTGGGTTTGTATTGAATATTGGCGTGGCGGTGATATTTGTTATTGGAGGCGAAGAGGGTAATCGTGGCGACCTAAGCTATATAGGTTGGGCCGGCGGTCTGATATTATTCGCAGGTTTATTTGATATGCTGGATGGGCAGGTAGCACGTTTAGGCAATATGAAATCAACTTTCGGTGCGCTTTATGATTCTGTGTTGGACAGATATAGCGAGCTGATCATGTTCTTTGGCATCTGCTATTACCTGATAGCACAGCACTATTTTTTAAGCTCGATATTTGCTTTTATAGCATTGATTGGCTCGATGATGGTAAGCTATGTACGCGCCCGCGCAGAAGGCCTGGGCATTGAATGTAAAGGCGGACTGATGCAACGCCCTGAACGAGTAGTTACCATTGGTTTATGTGCTATTATTTGCGGTGTGAGCTCGCTTTACATCGGTGGCAACTATAAATTGTATGTTACGGGTATCAAATTTCATGTATTTGAGACCATGTCGATATTTACCTTTCCTATTGCTTTACTTGCCGTATTAACAAACATCACAGCATTTAAAAGATTAACGGACGCAAAAGCCACGCTGGCTAAACAAGAGAAGAATTAAGCTGCGATGAGATTATTTTTTTTATTACTATTAATAACGATTTGTTCGTTCGGACAAATTAAGGCGCAACAGGTATTTCCGAAACAAACTAATTGGGTTGACGAAGATAAATTCCCGACGCCTGCGGAAAATATACAACGTTTGTTTTATGTGCAGCGCTTGCCAAACGCAAATACTATCATCTATGAGTTGAATGCACCGAACGGGCATATAGACGAGGACAACCCAATTCACCCTTATTGGATACGCTACGCGAGCAAAAACGAAAGAGACGATTTGAATTATATTCAGCGTAAATTTGCTTATGGTTTAGTTACCAAAAAAACCGGTAATGACCAATGGGATGTCAGATTTGTATCATACAAGCGACTCCCGCTGTTGTTAACTAAGGGAAGTGACGGAAAATATCATATTTTCGCAACTATTGCACAGAGGCAAATGATCGTTAATCGTATCTTTGCAAAAATTGAAGGCGGATCATTTTGGGTACCCAACATTGTGTATGTAGAATTTAAGGGGACAGATCCAAGCACAGGCAAAGAAGTAATAGAACGTTTTAAACCCTGAATTAACCATGGCAAAAAATTTCATATCCAACTCACAGGAATCTACCAGAATGTTTAAAAGCGACTTTTTAGAAGCTTTATCTAAGGTTCATTACCTGGTGCCGGTATATATTTTTGTACCGGTTATATTGGCAAGTACCTATATGGCTTTCTTTGTAAAGCACATTGGTGCTTTGGTTTACATTGAATATTTCTTTATCGGTTTATTTGTGTGGACCTTTACTGAATACATCATGCACCGCTTTATATTTCATTATGTACCTAAAAACAAGATAGGTTTGCGTATGCACTTTATCTTCCACGGTGTACATCATGATTATCCAAGCGACGCTAAACGTTTAGTGTTGCCGCCTTCAGTAAGCATTCCGCTGGCTACCGGCTTTTACTTTTTGTTTAATGCCATACTGCCGCCCAACTACGTCTTTGGGTTCTTTCCGGGCTTTATATTGGGTTATTTGTTTTATGATATATCACACTATGCCATCCACCACTTTAACTTTAAAGGAAAGATCTGGAAAAGCATAAAACAACACCACATGCTGCACCACTATCAAACCCCAAGCAAAGGTTATGGTGTGAGCTCTCCTTTATGGGATAAAATTTTTGGTTCAGACTTCATCAAAAAATAAAAGATGAATGACGCTACTGCAAAAGGTCCGGTAGTTAATACCAAATCAATTTTAACGGTTACTTTTCTTTCTATTGCTTACATACTGCTTTCCACATGGGTAGTCGGCTTTAAATCAGACCAGCTTGTATTGGTAGTGATTTTTAACAGCTGCTTCTATGCATCGGCCATTAGCCGTAAGTTTATATTGGGCTTTAGCGTTTTTATAGTCTACTGGATACTTTTTGACTATATGAAGGCCTTTCCTAATTATAATTTCAACAAGGTTCATATTGCTGATCTGTATAATCTGGAGAAACATCTTTTCGGCATTAATTTTCATGGCAAAATCTTAACCCCTAACGAATATTGGAAAGCCAATTCAAAAAGCTATCTGGACGTTATAGGCGGCTTGTTTTATTTATGCTGGATACCTGTGCCGCTTAGCTTTGCCGCTTACCTGTTCTTTAAAAATCGCCGTGAGTTTTTATGCTTCGCGATGACCTTCTTTATAGTGAACTTGCTGGGTTTCGTGGTATATTACACCTTCCCTGCTGCACCGCCATGGTATATCCAGGAACACGGTTTTAATTTTATTGCAAATACACCCGGTAATACCGGCGGATTGGCCCGGTTTGATCATTTCTTTAACGTACAAATATTTCAATCCATCTACCAAAAAGGCTCAAACGTTTTTGCTGCAATGCCTTCGCTGCATTCGGCTTATCCTATCATCGTGGTTTACTATGCTTTTAGAAACCATGTGGGGCCAATGAAGCTTGTTTTAATTACCGTTATGCTGGGTATCTGGCTTACAGCCATTTATACCAGTCATCACTTTGTGCTCGATGTATTGGCCGGTATGCTTACTGCAACAATCGGCATCAATCTCTTCAACTTCTTGTTTACTAAGGTTCGGGTTTTAACTGAATTTTTGGATAGTTACGAAGCTTTTATCCGCTAAACAAACTATCACTGTATAGTTTTCTATACTATTTATTTTTGTAATTAGATATTTAACACTACATTTAGCTTGCCTAGTCAATTACATCTAACTAATAGTCAAATTGTTAAATAAAAAGGCACGCAATTTGACTATAACGTGGTTACGCTGTGTAAAGCGAACTTTATGAAGAAACTTATCATACTTATCCTTGTTTTAATTGCCGGACATCAATCCTTTGCCTATATCCAGCCCGCTGACAGCGCCGCCCGACAAACCGCAGTAACGCAACTTCCTACCAATATTGATACGCTGAAACGTCTGATTAGTATTACCAACAACGACACTTTAAAATCGGCACTGTACACGCAATTAGCTACTCAGTATTTAAACTATAACAAACTGGAAGGTAATACTAAAAGAAACTTCCAGGCTCAGGCCCTATATTATACCTATGAGGCTTTGCATTTATATTCGAGAATGAACGATTCGGTAGGTTTACGCACCTCGTTTGACGACTTGACGAAAGTTTATCGCTCACAGCATAACTTTATACAGGCAAAATGGTTCGCTGTGCAGTCAAATTCTTTATCCAGAGGATTGAAGGATACGCCAAATATCTTGGCTTCGTTACTGGTATTGGCAAATATCAAAATGGATATTAAAGACTATACGCTGGCCATGCATGATCTGAATGAGGCCTTAAAACTTTCCAAAGCCAATCACTTACCAAAAGATGAGGCCAAAATACAAGACAACTATGTGTTGCTTTACAATCGCCTTAAAAACTACGACAAGGCAGATTTAGCTGCCAAACGGCGTGATTTTATCAATGATAGTTTATTAAAAGATGCACAGCAACTGGTAGCCAAAACTCAAGACACACTGCGGGTTAAAAAAAAACTACCGACCACCAGCAGGAAATCTACAAAAAACAGCTCAGCCAGAAAAATCGCCTCACTATAACATTGATTATTGTACTCGGCGTAATTTGCCTGATAGTTATCTTTTATCGCGTGCGTAAAAGGCGTAGAACGCACAGAAAAATAAAGCACTGATCCTTGCGTTTAGTAATCAAATCAATCAAAAATGAAATATCTTATTTTTTTGTGCGGATTTGTTTTAACGCTGCACACTTCAACCATATATGCACAGGCTCCCGGCACCGATAAATTCAAAATAAAGTTTCTGGCGCTAATTAACAAAACCCGGGCTGAGGGCTGCAATTGTGGCACCACACACATGCCTCCTGCACCCCCGCTGGTATGGAATGACGATCTGGAAAAAGCTGCTAAGGGGCATGCAAGGGACATGGCTTCAAGGAAGTATTTCAGTCATACCAGCAAAGACGGCCGCGATGCGATGGCCCGAGCAGAGGACGCCGGCTACAAACATAATGGCTACCAGAGTTTCACAGTTGGCGAGAACATTGCCCAGGGAAAGATGAGTATTGAACAGGTTACTGACGGATGGTTTCATAGTGAAGGTCATTGCCGTAACCTGATGAATCCAGATTTTAAGGAAGTAGGTATATGGATGACCGATACCTATTGGGTGCAGGATTTTGGTGGCCGTGTCGAGTTTTCGCCGGCCATGAAACAGATGATCAAAAATGGAAGAGCGCACATTCTCAAAGGCTCAACTATACGCGAATAGCATTATTGCGGTTTCTGTGGCTGATTGTTTTGTGGTTTTGGAGGACGTGGACCGCGTTGATGAATGATTAATCCATTCAGGAAATTACGTAATATCTGATCGCCGCAGGGCTTAAAGTTGGGATGATCTTCTGCTCTGAATATAGCGCCCAACTCAGTCTTGGTGATACGGAAATTAGCCAGCGCCAGTACTTTTACAATATCGTCGTCGGTAAATTTCATAGCCACTCTTAACTTCTTCATAATATCGTTATTGCTCATAGTCTTATTTTGACAGCTCGATCTTTACGCGCTTATTTTTAATTTTTTCGTTTTTTATTAATTGCAACAGCTTTTCAATCTTATTGCGATTTACCGCAACATACGATGTTTTATCCAGCACCTCAATTCGTCCTACATCGTCTTTATCCAGCTCACCTTTCTTCAATAATAACCCGACAATATCTATTTTGTTGATCTTGTCTTTCTTCCCGGCGGCAATATATAAGGTCTGCCAGGGCGTTTCATCGGGCAAAGATAAGCTTTCGGGCAATTGCGCAGCTTCTGGTTGCTGTTTTAAATATTTAGGCAATTCATCATCGGCTAAAACCAAATAAGCGGTGCCAGTGGCGTGCATGCGGGCCGTACGCCCGTTGCGGTGCGTAAAGGCTTCTTCTGTAACAGGCAATTGATAATGGATGATGTGTTCTATCTCCGGAATATCCAATCCGCGCGACGCCAGATCAGTAGTAACCAGTAAGCGGTGGCTTCTATTTCTGAATTTAATCAAAGTGCGTTCCCTTTCCTCCTGCTCCATGCCGCCATGGTACAGCCCATGTTCAATGTCCCGCTCCCACAGTAAATCACTGATATGATCAGCCGCCTCGCGATGATTGCAGAATACGATGGTAGAATGATTACCAATATTGCAGATCAGCGCGAATAAAGTATTCAGTTTATCTCGGGCGGTAGTTTTAATAGTTTTTAGGGCGATATCGGGCTTGCCTGTCTGGTTGCCTAGATAATCTAACTCCGCTGCATATTGTACGCCCGTAAAAGGCGGAATTACATCCATTTTAGTGGCTGACGTCAGTATACGGCGCTTCAGATTCGGTAACTGACGGATAATCATCGACATATCATCCTGAAAACCAAATTCAAGTGACTTATCAAACTCATCTAACACTAAAGTATGAAGTGCATCGGCACTAAAACTTTCTTCCCGCAAATGAAAAGCAATGCGGCCCGGAGTACCAATTAGCACAGCCGGCGGTTGAGACAGGTTGTTTCTTTCAATTTTAGTAGAATGCCCTCCGTAGCAGCAGTTTACTTTAAAGCCGGTAGCCATGGCTTTAAATACCTGTTCTATTTGCAAAGCCAATTCACGCGAGGGTACCAGGATAAGCGCCTGCACCAGATTTACATCTTTTCGGAGGGATTTTAACACTGGCAGCAGGAAGCCCAGCGTTTTGCCTGAACCCGTAGGCGAAAGCAAGATCAGGTCATGATTAATATCAGCATTGAGCGAGGCATTTTGCATCTCGTTCAATGCTGATATTTTCAGGTTACTCAGCGCCTCTTTTATCATGCGGCAAAGATACGCCTATTAAGCATTAGTCTTTGCTTTTACCTTTTGATAAAGCCAGAGCTTGAGTCGTGGTATAATACTTAGCTATCATGTTCGGAACTTCCCATTTAGGCATATCACCATCGCGTAGGTAACCCAGGTATTTCTCGGTAACGCGACCAAAGTGTGCCTCATGGCCGTCTTTGTATTTTTCAGGAATTACTACCTCCCAGCCTTTTGCGCTCTTTTTTAACTCAACACCCGGATATTTTTTCTGAACGTCTGCTAATCGAGCCATCAACAGTTTTTCATAATTTGCCGACTGACCCACCGGTTCGATATACAGTACAGGCGTATATTTCTCGGCCGCTCCCTGACGAACATACAAGTCGGCCTTTGTACCATGCAGCACTGAGTTTTGGCTATCGCCGCTGCCTTCTGGTGCAGAATAAGCCCATTTAGCAGTAAGTTTAACGTTAACACCAAATAGCTTGTAATTTACAGTACCGTTGGCATAAACCTTCAATATAGAGTCTTTAACCACATTCTTTTTCAGGAAGTCAGAGAATCCATCCAGTTTAGTAATGGCCTTAAATTGGCTTAAAGTAATATATGACGGCCAACGACGCGCACTATTAAATTGAATATCTTTTTTATAATCGATAACCTTATCAGGAAAACACTCCCATTGCGTTAAGTCAACCAGGTGAACGCCTACGTCCTGCAAACCTTCTCCTTGTTGTTTTACGTCAAAGAACCAGTCAGGCCGGCTCAACACATTGCCTGATACATATTTATAAAAATAATGTACGCTTTCCATCACCACAGCCGGATCTTTAGGCGTACCTTTTTTTAGCTGACCAAATACGTCTGGGATCATCGCAAATTCACGCTGTAAGGTGTTGGTGATCTCATAACGTTCAGTCATAATATCATACAAAACCAAATGTTTCTTAGCGGCATCGGCAAATGCACTTTTCAGCATTTCGAAGTGCTCGGCATCAATAGCCATTGGCTTATCGCCCAAAACATTAAAACCGGCATCGATCGATTTTTTAATATACTCGGTCTTTTTGCGGTTATTGCCGGCCATTACAACCACATTGCCCTTCTTTTCGGCAATCATCTTCTCAAAAAAATCAGGAGCGGTATATACAATCTCGCTCCAGTGAGTCGGGTTATCTTTACGGAGGTTATAGCCGTCTATCTTATCCAAATGCATTTTTACATCAGGACCTTTAGGGGCATAAACGTAAACATCTGGTGAAATATCCGGTAAGTTGAATTTTTGTACCAGCGCTGCATGGAAATGGCCCGGATCTAAGGTGATGAGCTTCACTTTCTCATTCTCTTTAAGTTGTGCGTTAACAGAAAAGCTGACAAACATAGCGCCCAGCGTTGCGCATTTACCTATAACATTCTTCATATACGGTTTATAACGGTTTAAAATAAAAGGCCTTGAATTAAAAAGAAAATACCGACACAGGCAAAGCCCATACTCACCAGCCACAAGTTTCGACGCTTAACAATAATGGAAATAGCACCAATGGCGATTGAAATTTGAAATAAGGTTATGCCGCGGGCGAAAATACTATGCTTTGCACTATGCATAGCAGATTCTTTCTGAAATTCCTCAGCTTTCTCTTTTATTTCGGCTTGTTCTTTTTTGTTTTCCTGAATTTTTGCCTGGTCTTCTGCAACAGGCGCTTTGCCCAGGGCTACCAGTAATTTGCTGCTCTGGTTCAGCGTTTCTGACTTAATACCTTTTGCCTGGTAAAATGCCCATTGGTCTGACGCGCGGATTTGCGAAAGCATGGCCTCGTCGGCGTGCTCGCCCGCTAATAAGCCGGTTATAGCTGCTAATACCGCTATCAAGGCTGTTGAAAGGGCTACAAATAATACCCAGCGCTCTTTTCCCTCTTCGAGCATATGATGAGCATGCTCGTTACTTTGTTCGTGGATTTTTTCTGAATAATTTTCTATTTCGTCCATTATAAGGGATGCAAAAAAGTTCCTGCATGATGAGGTAAAGGTAAAATTAGAAATGTTTAAACACAACGCTTGTAAATTTACCTTTACATAAATACACTTTTTCTTTATGCTGTATGATTACTGGCCTTTATAAAGCCCGCAATTTCTGATGCTTCCTGATGGGTCAAGTCGCCGAGACCGGTATACTCCCATTGCTGCATTTTGTCGTCAAAAATGATGTCGCCCATATCAACCAGGCCTTCTTTCAGCTTAAAAACACCTGTCGAGGTCTGTTTTACCGGTTTAATGGTTATGTTATGCTCTTCACCATCCTTATAAATAGTATATTTTAATGGTTCTGCCATGCCATTAATACAAAATACTGCTGCGTTTGTTTCAGTTTACCAGCCCATTATCTCCATAACCCGCTTAAACTCGGGATTAACAGGAGCTTCAATTGTTATTCCACCGCCAGTCACCGGATGCTTGAAATTTAATTTTGAAGCATGTAGCATTAAGGTGGTCATTTCCCAGCGCTCTCTGAAAAGCTTATTCTGTTTATTGCAACCATGCGTAGTATCTCCAATTATGGGATGATTTACGTGGCTCATATGCTTACGAATTTGATGCATACGCCCGGTAGATGGTTTTACTTCAACCAGTGAATATCTGGATGTTTGATGCTTGCCAAAAGGCACAGGCAGTTCGGTGCGTTTTAGTGTAACATAGCTGGTGAATGCCTCCTGCAAAGTTCCGTTTTCTTTTTTTAGCGGATAATCAATATCCTCGGCGTCCCGCGCATATCCTCTGACAATTGCCAGGTAAGTTTTGTTCACCCGGTTATCGGCAAACTGCTGCTGCATGGCAATTTCTGTTTCTTTATCAAACGCAAACAACAATACGCCGCCGGTCGCCCTGTCCAAACGGTGAGCGGGATTTACCCTTGCGCCAATTTGATCACGCAGTAATTGTAATGCAAACTCGCTAGCGTCGGCAGCTATGGTTGATCTGTGAACCAGTAAACCATGTGGTTTATTTATGGCAATGAGGTAATCGTCCTGATAAAGAATATCGAGCATTAATTAGCCTATTATGCTGGCCAGGTCAGCAGGCGAATAATTGATAGACTTTAAAGTTTTGTTATCCTGGGTGCGGTAAACCAGGAAAAGGCCGTCGATTTCTTTATGGTATGATTCTGTATCGTCTTTGCCTTTGTAGTGGGCAATGGTATCATTCGCTTCTTCTAACGATTTACAAGCCTTGCTCATGTTTGAGCGGTGAACCTCGTCAAAAAGATCTTTGAACTTTTCGCCTAAACCAAACTCCAAAACAGCGCCGGAAAGGACATATTGTAAATCGCAAAGCGCATCGGCTATTTCAACCAGGTTATTGTCATTTATAGCTTGTTGTAGTTCTTTCAACTCTTCGGCCAGCAACTCAACGCGTAGTTTGCAACGCTCAGGCGATGGAATAGTTGGTTCAGGTAAGATTGGATGTTTAAATGTGGTATGAAACTCTGCAACCTGGTTCAGTGAATTTAAATCTTTGATCATAACAAGCTCTATTTATCTACTATCACGGACATAAACTTGCCGTGATTGCTAAGTTATGAATAAGGTACTATTTATCAATGGAAGGTTGATAACTCAGGGATATAAACATCTCCCTTTTTACGGGCTTTACCGGTGGGGGCCATTATAGTAAAATAGATGTCGCGGGCATCTACGAGTGTGTATATGGCGTATTCGTTGTTCCACTTGCCTATCGATGAAACATGATACGGCTGCGGGTGCTTATCAAATTTTTTTTGGTTATTGACAACTTCTTTTTTTGATGAGCACGCAAAGAGTAATAAACTACAAAAAAACAGGGGAGGTTTTTTCATGATTTGTTGTGGGTGATTAAAGAACAGTATTAATTGTCTTAAAGATATATTTTTTTAGTTCATTCTAAATGAAATTATGATAAAATATACAAATATTGTATTGCTTTGTCATTATACTAAACAATATTAACTATTGCTTTAATAATCAGCTATACACGAAACAGAAAAGGCTAATTTGGTAAATTAATTTTACCAAATTAGCCTTTTATAAAATAGAATATGAGTTATCTACAGTTCTCTTACCCAGATATTGCGATAGCTAATAGGCTCACTTCTGTCGCCATGAGCTTGCAATTTAATTGGGGCCGGTCCGTGTTTTGCGTTATTATAAGTCGGCTTACCCACGTAGATAGTTGGGCCCAGTAATGATACGTTGTTCTGTACCAACACACCATTAAATAATACAGTAGCCCGGGCAGGAGTTTTCACTGTACCGTCTTCATTAAATGTAGGCGCTGTCCAGATCACGTCGTAAGTTTGCCATTCGCCCGGAGGTCTTGCAGGGTTAACCAGCGGGATAAACTGTTTATAGATACTACCCGCCTGACCATTTACATAAGTTTTGTTTTTATAAGAATCAAGCACCTGTAGCTCATAGCCGGCATCACCTTTACCTAATGAAGCCAGGAATACACCGCTATTACCACGAGCCTGGTCGCTACCGGTAATATTTGAAGGAATGCGCCACTCAACATGTAACTGATAGCTGCCAAAAGATTTTTTGGTTTCGATATTACCGCTGTGTTTGTTTACTGTCAGTATGCCATCTGATACCAGCCAGTTTGCCGCATCACCGCGATGATCAGTCAATGTCCACTGGTCAAGATTTTTGCCATCAAATAATACTATAGCATCTGACGGAGCGTCGCCTACAGTTTTGCCGGGGGTAACTACCGCAGGAACCGGTTCATAAACCTCGGTATCCTCGTGTTTCATTTGCGCATTAGCCGCCAAAGTGCTTGCTGCAAGTATCACCGCCAGCACTAGTGAATGTTTTTTGTTCATAATTTCTAGAGAAGTTTGGTTAGCAAACATAAACAAAAAAATCATCTCGCCTAAACAAGTAAAGCAGCATTTAAATATGTCCGTTAATTGTTACAAGCGAAAACCAGGTACTATTTGGTTGGCTTATGAAACAACCGTCTTAATTCATTCTTTGCCATTTCTAAGGGACGTTTTTGGGTTTTGGTGAGATTTCTGCCGGCGCGATTTTCGTAAAAGTTGAGCATAGACATCGCACTTTGAAACGGTGATGCCTTACGCCGGTCGCTTTCTTCTGCTGAATGCTTAAGCGAACGTGCTATTTTCCTGGAGTCTTTTGATTTAAAGACCCCGTTTTCCAGGTCCATTGCATTGCTTTCCTTCGTAACCTTAGCCGACCATAATTTCCTTGTCCTTCGCTGTGCCATAACCTGATCGTAATTAACAGAATCAGCCGTTTACTACCTCGCCCCCATTCACGTGTATTACCTGACCTGTTATAAATGAACTATCGTCCGACGCTAAAAAGACATAAGCCGGCCCAAGCTCAGACGGTTGGCCCGCCCGTCCCATCGCGGTTTCAGAGCCAAAGCTTTTTATCTTTTCTTCATCAAAAGTAGCAACAATCAAGGGTGTCCAAACCGGACCGGGAGCTACAGCGTTGACCCTTATCTTTCTATCAACCAGGTTTGTGGCCAGCGAGCGGGTGAATGAAGTGATAGCACCTTTGGTTGATGAATAATCGATCAGATTGGGTGATGAGCGGTAAGCGGTTACTGATGTAGTATTGATAATCACGTCGCCCTCCTGCATAAAACTCAGCGCCTCATTAGCGAAATTAAAATAGGCAAAGATATTGGTGCGAAAGGTGTCGATCAGCTGATCTTCATCTATCGATTTCGGATCCTTTTGAGGAACCTGCATACCTGCATTGTTAACCAGTATATTGAGCTTTCCGAACTCGTCTAGAGTCTGTTTTACTGCCTTTTTGCAAAAAGTATTTTTTTTAACGTCGCCTTTTATCAGCAAACATCTACGACCATATGAGGTAACAATGTCGCGGGTTTCAATAGCATCAACATCCTCATTTAAATAAACAATGGCTATATCGGCACCCTCGCGGGCAAAGTGAGCACATACTGCCCTGCCTATGCCACTATCTCCGCCGGTTATCAGCGCTATTTTGCCAGTCAGTTTGCCCGCGGCTTTGTAATGCGGTTTTATATATTCAGGCCGCGGAGACATTTCGGCTTCAATGCCCGGTTGTTTATTTTGTTTCCTGGGTAGTTTTGATGTTTTCGATGCGGTTGCCATATCCTGTCCTCCTGATTTTAAAACCGCAGGTTTGGGGACATGTTTCTGCAAAAGAAAAAATGCGTAAAAACCACATCACATGAGCACAATAGATTGCGTTTTTTAACATTCGGTATATGCGTGGAGACGCAAGATGTTGCGTCTCTACATCCGTTCAGGTACCAAAATGCCCAGCATTGCCATTGCTTTGCTGATTACTTTTGCTGATGCCATAGAAAGTTGCAACCTGAATTGCTTTACCAATTCATCTTCGGCTTGTAATATGGAATGTTCGTGGTAAAACTTGTTATAGCCTTTTGCCACTTCGTAAGCGTAATTGGCAATTGAACCGGGGTTATAATCGGCAGCAGCTTGTTTAATAGTGTCGGGGAACTGCGTTAAGAGCATGATCAGATCACGTTCTTCGGCGGCCAAATCTGCGGGCTCAGCATCTGGATTTGAAATGCTTGCACGGTTCAATACGGATTTGATACGCGCGTGGGTATATTGAATAAACGGCCCCGTATGTCCCTGAAAATCTACCGACTCATTAGGATCAAACAACAGTCGTTTCTTTGGATCTACTTTCAGCAGGAAATATTTTAAAGCCCCCATACCAATGGTGTGATATAGTTGCTCTTTTTCCTCCTGACTAAAATCATTGATCTTGCCCAAAGCTTCAGTTTGTTCTTTGGCGGTGGCTTCCATTTCGGCAATTAAATCATCAGCATCAACAACAGTACCTTCGCGCGATTTCATTTTACCCGAAGGCAAGTCGACCATGCCATATGACAAATGGTACAACCCTTTGGCCCAGCTTTTACCCAGTTTCTGCAAGATCAGGAACAGTACTTTAAAGTGATAGTCCTGCTCATTACCTACTACATAGATCGACTCATCCATCTGGTAATCGTCATACTTCAGTTGGGCGGTACCCATATCCTGAGTAATATATACCGAGGTACCGTCGGCACGTAAAACCAGTTTTTGGTCAAGACCCTCATCAGTTAAATCAATCCAGACAGAGCCATCTTCTTTTTTAAAGAAAACGCCTTTTTCAAGGCCTTCTTCAACAATATCTTTACCTAACAGGTAAGTGTTGCTTTCATAATAATATTTATCGAACGCAACACCCATTTTGTGGTAGGTAGCTTCAAAACCTGCATATACCCAGCTATTCATGGTTTGCCATAGATCGATCACTTTGTCATCGCCCGCCTCCCATTTCAACAGCATTTCCTGCGCTTCTTTGATCAATGGCGCGTTCTTTTTGGCTTCTTCTTCGGTTTGGCCCTGAAGCTTTAGCTCATCTATCTGCTTTTTATATTCTTTATCGAAGATCACATAGTATTTACCCACCAGGTGATCACCTTTCATTCCAGTCGACTCAGGCGTTTCACCATTACCGAATTTTTGCCAGGCCAGCATCGATTTACAGATGTGTATACCGCGGTCGTTCACTAAATTGGTCTTGATCACTTCATATCCGGCGGCAGCCAAAATCTGAGTAACTGAGTAACCCAATAAATTATTACGAACGTGGCCAAGATGCAATGGCTTATTGGTATTGGGTGACGAATATTCTACCATCACCTTTTTGCCATTCGGTTTAAAAACGGCAAAGTCATCTGCCGCAATTACGTTGTTTAGTTGGTCTATCCAATAACCGCTGGCTATAGATATATTCAAAAATCCTTTTATAACATTGAATGCCGATACCTCTGTAAGTTCATTTTTTAAATACTCACCAATCTCGGCGCCGGTTTGCTCAGGCGATTTTTTGGAGAATCTGGTAAACGGAAAAGTAACAATAGTAACCTGGCCCTCAAACTCCTTACGGGTTTCCTGTAAACTTACAGCAGACGCATCAATATCTGTCTGATACAGTGTTTTTACGGCTTTAACGGTGGCATCAATTATAAAATTCATGGCGCAAAATTAGCAAAAATAGGTGAAAGCCCCTCCTAAATCCTCCCCAGCAGGGAGGACTTTTGAATTTAATTCAAGTAATACAACAAAGTCTCCCCAACCGGGGGAGATTTAGGGGGCGAAATTGTTTTTTTGAATAGCTTTGTATTGTTAAATACATTTTATGATAAAACCGGCTAAAGATTTCAAGCTAAACGTAAGTTCAGAAATTGGCCATCTGCGTGCGTTGTTGATCCACAGCCCCGATAATGGCCTGGGCCGCGTAGTACCTTCAAAAGCACAAGATTGGCTATTTGAGGACATTGTACACCTGGACAGCATGCGTAAAAACGAGTATGACTATTACGTTAAACTGCTACTTTACTTTCTCGACCCGAAGAAAATAAAAGGTCGGTTAAAAGAGATTGATGCCCGTGAGCATGAGCGTAATTTCTTTAAACCGGATAACCGGGAATTTTACGCATCCAACAAAGTCATCGAAATTCAAAGTCTGCTGGCTGATATTTTGGAGGATGAAGATATCCGCAATAAACTCACCGCATCTGTTTGCGCTATTGAAAGCTGCAACTATCGTTTACAACAAAAACTGACGGATACTCCTCCTATTGAACTGGCTAAAATTTTCATTTCCGGATCATTGGATAATAATGAGATGATCTTTGCCCCTATTCCGAATTTGATTTTTTCGAGAGATATCGGTATTGCCATCAATAACTTCATGCTGCTGAATAAACCGGCAAAAAAGGCCCGGTCGCGTGAGACTTTGTTGGCGCGATATATTTTCTTTAACCACCCGTTATTTGCGGCTTACCGCGATAATATTTTAGAAATACCCGAGACCGTTCAACACTTTTTACGCCCCGGCGAGGATCAGGATGAGAAAACCACTTTAGAAGGTGGCGACGTCATGATGATTAGCCCTGATCATTTGATTATTGGTTGCAGCGAGCGTACATCAGCCAGTGGCGCAAACGAGGCCATTAAATTATTGTTTGCTAATGATGTAGTGAAAAAGATCACCATTGTAAAAATACCGCATCGCCGCGACTATATGCATATCGACACCGTTTTTACGCAAGTAAAACGTAATGTTTGGGTGTTGCTGCATTCGCTGGCTACCAACCAAATGCCTGCAGAAGACAGCGAACCTATCGCCTGGTTTGCTGATAAAAAGGTGAAAGAAAAAGACCGCACCGAGATCACTCAATTTGAAAAAGGCAAAAAGAAACCGCGCACGTTTAGTAGTATCGAGGATCTGTTGAATGATATCAGCCAGAATGATTTAGAAAGCCCCGAGCCTACTCAATTCATTTATTCAGGAAATGATACGTTTCCTTATGACGCCCGCGAACAATGGACAGACTCCTGTAACCTTCTGGCCATTAAAGAAGGTGTTGTTTTGGGATATGACCGTAATGACAAAACTGTTGAGGCGTTCAAGAAAAGTGGTTTTCATGTGGTGAAGGTGAAAGATCTACTAAAGAAATTCGAGAACGATGAAGCCGATCCGCACAGTTTACAAAATACTTTGATCCTGATGCCATCCGCCGAACTTTCAAGGGCAAGAGGTGGCTTTCATTGTATGAGCATGCCATTGCAGCGCGATAGCATTATTTAGCTATTTTGATAATTATTTTATGTTTTACATAAAATAATTTGTGTTTAATAAAACATACTTGTATGTTTGTATCATTAAATTGATATAAACATGAAAACACAGTCCTGGCTATTAGCAACCGTGCGGGTTTTATTAACTATTTTTTGGTATTTTAATATTGTATTGGCCGTATTCGCTTTTTGCGTATTGACCTGGAAAATATCCACAAGCGATTATACAGAGTTTAGCAATCCCGTTAAATACCCCCTTAACCCAAACACTATTCAGCTAAAATCATTATCTCCAACAGTCGATAATATTGTCTTACAACCAGATCAGGCGATTATTAAAATGCATTTGAAGAATACGTTCGTGCGGGTAGTTGCTGCTTACTTCTTCTTTTTCGCGTTTGAGGCTCTAGTAATGAGTATTATTTACCAGCTAAGAAAGTTTTTTGATACTGTGCACCAACATACACCTTTTGTCTATGATAATGTCCGTAGGCTCAAAATTACGGCTATTTGTTTTGCTTCATTGACGGTTTTAAATATACTACTAGGGATAAGTTCGGCCATTATATTAAAGTCAAATGTCAAAGACATGAATTTGATGAATATGGTTTGGCATGATAGCTTGATCGGGTTTATATTAGGAGCCGTTATTTATATCATAGCCGACGTTTTTAAACAAGGCTTTAACCTTCAAAAAGAGAACGAGGAGTTTGTATAATGGCTATTATAGTGAATTTGGATGTAGAAATGGCCAAAAACAAGATCTCGCTGAAAGAATTGGCCGAGCGACTCGATATCAGCATGACCAACTTATCTCTATTAAAAACAGGCAAAGTTAAAGGCGTGCGTTTTGATACGCTTGAGGCTCTTTGCCGCGAACTCAACTGCAAACCCGGCGATATACTGGATTACAAAGCCGATTAATTAACAATTACCAAAAGTTATTGTTACATTGATGATATATTGTTGTAAAATGCAGTCTACATCAAACCTGTTAATGATACGCCCGGTAAGCTTTGGTTATAACGAGCAGACGGCGTCAAGCAACACTTTCCAATCGCAAAGTGCGGATCAGCAATTGGTACAAGTTAAGGCTTTGGCAGAATTTGATGGCCTGGTAAAAGTGCTGCGCGATAATGGCGTATCGGTAACGGTTATTGAGGACACGCTTGAGCCACATACTCCTGACTCCATCTTTCCCAACAACTGGGTATCATTCCATGACAACGGCGACGTATTTACATACCCTATGCAGGCAGAAAATCGCCGACTGGAACGCCGGGAGGATATCATCACTGAACTGGAAGATAACTTTGAAGTAAAGCATGTAATTGATTTGAGTCGGTTTGAGCATCAGGGACAGTTTTTGGAAGGTACCGGCAGCATGGCGTTAGATCGCGACAATAAGATAGCTTATGCCTGTCTTTCGCCCCGAACCAGTCAGGAAGTATTAGATACTTTTTGTAAGCAAACCGAATACAAGTCGGTAACTTTTCATGCATTCGACCAAAATGATTTCGCCATTTACCATACCAATGTGATGATGTGCGTGGGTAGCAATTTCTCAGTAGCTTGTTTAGATAGTATAACTGATGATACTGAAAAAGAAGAATTTATACATTCGTTAAAAAATACAGGAAAGCAGATCATTAATATCAGTTTTGATCAGATGACGCATTTTGCCGGCAATATGCTGGAGGTTAAAAACCACGCAGGCGAGACTTTGATTGTGATGTCCAAAAGTGCGTTTAATGCGCTGAACTTTCAGCAAAAAGCGGTACTATCATCATTTGGAAAACTGATTTATGCAGATATCAGCACTATCGAAACCAACGGCGGCGGCAGCGCCAGGTGCATGATTGCCGAAGTGCATTTACCTCCGGCCGTTCATCAATAAATAAATTACATTTCGACCATAAAAATTCCAATAATAATTGAGTGTAAATTCCATTTAAAAATTACATTTTTGCCAAAAATTTTTATAAATGCAGAGTTACCAGGAATTTCTTGACTTGAGCGTTGGCTTTCCGCAGGAAGGCTTCGAGACCATTGATGACGAATTGTACTTCCATGATCTTAATTTAATGGAGATGATTGAAACGTACGGTACTCCCCTGCGTTTTACCTATCTGCCACTTATCACTAAAAAAATACAGCAGGCCAAGTTGTTGTTTCAGCAGGCTATTATCAAAAACAACTATCGCGGCACTTATAAATATTGCTATTGCACCAAAAGCTCGCACTTTAAACACATCGTCGAAGAGGCGCTAAAAAACGACATCCACCTGGAAACATCGTCAGCATTTGATATGCCGATGATTGACAACCTGCAGAAAAAAGGCGTCATCAGCAAGGACATGACCGTTATCTGTAACGGCTTCAAAACTTTCCAATACAAACAGTATATCATTGATATGCTGCATGATGGCTTTAAAAACATTATCCCGGTGCTGGATAACAAGGAAGAGTTTAACTTGTATGACGACGAGGTTGAGCTAACCACTCCTTGCAATCTGGGTATCCGAATAGCAGCCGAGGAACAACCTGATTCACAGTTCTATACCTCTCGTCTGGGTATCCGTATGGAGGATATTATCGATTTTTATTATAACAAGATCGAAAGCAACCCTAACTTCCAGGTGAAGCTGCTCCATTTCTTCATAAACTCAGGTATCTCTGATACACCATACTACTGGAACGAGCTGGAGAAATACGTGACACTATATTGCAAATTCAAAAAGATCAATCCGCATCTGGATACATTGGATATTGGCGGTGGCATGCCGTTCAAAGATTCGTTGGTGTTTGATTTTGATTACGAATACATGATCAACGAGATTGTAAGCCGTATCAAAGAAATCTGCGCGGAACATGACACCGTCGAACCTGATATCATTACCGAGTTTGGTAAATATACCGTTGCCGAAGCTTCAGGTATTCTTTATAAAGTACTGGGCCGCAAGCAACAAAACGACCGCGAACGCTGGTTAATGCTGGACGGTTCGTTCATCACCAACCTGCCTGATGTTTGGGCGCTGAATCAAAAGTATATCCTGCTGCCTATCAATAACTGGGACTCAGAATATGAGCGTGTAAACCTGGGTGGTATCACCTGCGACGGCCAGGATTATTATAACCAGGAAGCGCACATGAACAGCGTGTTCATGCCTAAAACCCGTAAGGTACAGTACCTGGGTTTCTTCAATACCGGAGCATACCAGGAAGTGTTGAGTGGCTATGGCGGTATTCACCATTGCCTGCTCCCATCACCTAAGCACGTCATCATTCGGCGCAACCGCGATGAGACGTTCAACTTCGAGGTGTTTGGCGAAGAACAAAATAGTAAGCAAGTACTCAAGATATTAGGTTACAACACCTAAAATGAAAGGCCGGTTTATCCGGCCTTTTTTGTTACTTATATGCGAAGAGGTTAACTTACAAAGTCTCGAAGACTTCGTAAGTTTTTATCACACTGATCCAAAAATGACTTAAAAGTTCGAAAAAGGTGATCCAAAGTGATCCACTTTTTGAAAATCAATTTTTCAAATATCTGATTTTAAATAATTTACAATTTTTGCGTGATCCAGGTGATCCAAAGTGATACACACTCACGCGTGGATCGGTGCACGTCGGGCGTTGTTGCCCACAACTCTGTCACTCTCCCGTCACCACACACCTAAAATTACCCGATTACGCCGCATATAGCTATATTAGCCGTATGCTTGAACAATACGACCTGAGTCAGATCATGGTGCTGGACATTGAGACTGTGCCCCAATACGCCTCACATGACGACGTACCCGACCATTTCAAGAAACTTTGGGATCTGAAAACCCAGCGCATACGCAAGGAAGAAACGGCCGAGGATTTTTACGAAAGCGCAGGTATTTGGGCCGAGTTTGGTAAAATCATCTGTATCTCTGTAGGCATTTTTACCGGTGGTTCACCTAAAGGATTGCGTATTAAATCATTTGCCGGGCATGACGAAAAAGAACTGCTTGAAAAGTTTTCGCACATGTTGGGCGGTCAGCCGCAAAGTCTGATGTTGTGTGCGCACAACGGCAAGGAATTTGATTTCCCTTATTTGTGCCGACGGATGCTGATCAATGGTCTGCCCTTGCCTAAACAATTGGACATAGCAGGTAAAAAGCCATGGGAGATCAATCACCTGGATACGATGGAGCTTTGGAAATTCGGCGATTATAAAAGCTTTACTTCACTTAATCTGCTTACAGCAATATTCGATATCCCCACTCCGAAAGACGATATAGATGGCAGTATGGTGGGTTCAGTGTACTGGAAGGACAATCAACTGGAACGCATCAGTACCTATTGCCAAAAAGATGTTATCGCGACGGCGCAACTGTTAAGACGCTACCGTGGCGAAGAACTCATAGCCGACGAAAATATCACCATAGTAAGCTAATGCTAACGGTCGACAAGCTTAATATCCGGTTTAAAACCTCGGGCGGCTCTTTTGAAGCAGTGAAGGATGTTTCATTTTCACTGGACGACGGAGAAACCATAGGTATTGTCGGCGAATCCGGATCGGGCAAATCGGTTACTTCACTGGCTTTGATGCGTTTGCTGGATAAAAACACTTCAATAGTCTCAGGCAAGGTATCGCTGGATGGTATTTCTATCCTTGATTTACCGGAGGACGAAATGCGCGCCTTTCGCGGTAACAAGATTGCGATGATATTTCAGGAGCCCATGACCTCGCTAAACCCGGTTCTAACCTGCGGGTTTCAAGTTGCTGAAGCCATACAGCTGCATCT
>Ga0157371_10000621_pt1 | contig 42283 bp, 58 predicted proteins | sample C45metaG_FD_113462 | JGI IMG/M metagenome (GOLD analysis project Ga0157371, IMG submission 113462) | Corn rhizosphere microbial communities from Kellogg Biological Station, Michigan, USA - C4-5 metaG | ecosystem: Host-associated > Plants > Roots > Rhizosphere > Soil | place: USA: Michigan... | reverse complement strand
CTGGCACAGCGCGTCAAGGCGGCGACCTGACTAGTCTGAGCACCCACGCGGGTGAGATGCGGAAGCTTCACTACGCAAGCGGCGATGCGCTGGCCAATTCTCGCGTGTATGTCGGCGCTTGCTTTGACGAGCCGCAATTCGCAGATTTTTCAACCGACGGACAAGCAGCGCCGAATCACCTGCCAAAAGCCGGGTATCTCTGTGACGGATTGCATTTCACCGGCGTCCTTTCATGGCATGTCGCGCGCATCATTGGACAGGGGAATACTGCAGATAGCTTTACCTATCCAGGGCTCGACTCCCTGCTGACCAACTTCAGCTCAGCTGCCGTTCTGCCTACCACAGCTACTGCGAGCGGAAACACATTTCTCAATTCCAATCCTTGCTTTGTGACGCAGACGGGTGGTGTGTCGTCGAACTTTACTGGCGCGGGTGGTGTGATCGACAGTGGAACGGTGCCGTCTGGCTGGCGGCTTGATGGGACGAATTGCACGAATATTCATGCCGTTTTAACCTTCACTGCGCTGCCTGGAAACCTGGGTTATGAATGGGGAGTGCGGATTTACAGCACTTCTACTCCAGCTTCAGATTGGACAGTTACTCTATATGTTCTAAATGCCTCGTCCGCAAAGCGACTGCTAGTTCAATCCACTGACATCATTAAGTTTTCTTATATGATGCGCCGCACCTTGAGTATTGGTTATATCGAGGATGCCAAGAGCATCTTGGTATATCCGACCAGCAGCTCGTCCATTGGCGAGCCTGGCAGCGGTGGGCTTTACGCCCCTGGTGACACCACAACAAAGGTGCTGATCAACAACATCCAACCGACTAACAACACCGATGCTGTGTGCAATCTTGCTACGGCAATGGCTTTTGTTACTCCAGAAGGCACTGGAACGGCAAATCCGACTAATGCGAATGCCTATTACAAGATCACTGGCTACGCCGGTCAAGATCTAGACGCGACATTCTGGATTTCCCAGGCTGGACTCTCACGGACATAAGATTCAACTCTTTTTGGAGGCCGTCATGCGTCCTATCAGCTATAATTTAGCACCTCTCGGATATGGCAAGCCCTGTCCGTATATCGATTTTACGCGGACTTGTTCGCCATGGAAGCCTCAGTGGGCTGGGACATGCACGGTTGGACCGGATGGTTGGCCGGGAGATGCAGGGGAGTTCTCATCGCTGTTGCCCTTGCCCCCAGGCACCCGGAATTACACACTGATCCCACTTACGGGAAAAATCAACAATGTACGTGTGATTTCGACAGGTAAGCGAAGCTATCCGACCGATATTTCCGGGCAGATTAAGTTCAATGTCACAGGAACGTGGACGGGGAAAGGGACTCAAGTCAACGTTGTGACGGAAGGAACTGCGAGCTTCGCAATTGTCGAAACGAGTGAGTTTGAGCGGTATGTTGCAGGCGAACGGTGGAGACAGCAGTTCCTGGACGTGGTGACAGGCTCGCCAGGCATTCGCTTCATGGACTGGGCGGATGTGAATGATACTCCGCTGACAGCTTGGACGCCGGTAACTGCGGCGACTTACAACGGCGGACAGGCACCGATTGAGGATATTGCGAACCTCTGCAACAAGATCGGCGCCGATTGCTGGCTGCCTATTCCGCCCACTATGTCGATGGATGAGGCGAAGCGCGTCTATACCCAGCTGCGGTCGCTTCTGCTCCCGTGGCTCAAGATCGATGCCGAGTGGGCGAACGAAGTCTGGAATGATAAGTTCAAGATCGGACAGACAGCTAATAGCTTTATCAGTGGTGATGCAGCTTTCTACGGGCAGAACTCGGCTGCGCTGAGCAAGGCGATTGCAGGGATTCCTGGAGTTTCGCTGGTGCTGGCGTGGCAGTACACGTCCTCTCCGCAGGGCAAGCAGAAGGTTATAGACAGCTTCAAGGCTGCCGGTGGATCGATGGCAGGAGTATCGTTCGCGATTGCCCCTTATGCGTGGAACGACAAGGCTTCGATCGCAACCTATCTGGCGAACAAGGACCAGGCAGGCTTGCTCGCTGATTTCGCGCAGAACCAGAAGCACTATTCCTACAAGATGGGCGAGACGATTGCCCTGATCAGGCGTAATAATATTGCCGAATTGAAATTTTATGAGTTCGGCATTCAGCCCAATTCGCGCGGGCCCGATCAGCTCGCGTTCGGATCATCTGCCTGCCAGACGGAAGAGGCCGGAACGATTGTGCGGCAGATATTCGCCGATGCCGATGCCGCAGGAATTGGTGACCGCTATGCGTATGTCGCTGCCGGGCAGGCTCCGTTTGGCTTCTGGCCAGATTATGACGGGAGTGAGCCTTATCCGATGGGTCAGCAGCTCGCCGCGTACAACGTCAAAGCATGGCCCATGTCCCGCGCGGATCTGCGACTGCAACTCGCCGCCAAATGACTCAGCAAATCATCTGGCAGCCCCAACCTGGGCCTCAAATGGCGCTGATCCAGTGTCCGGTCTTTGAGGTTTTCTACGGAGGCGCAAGAGGCGGCGGAAAAACCGAATCTTCCATCGGGGATTGGATCGATCATTCGAATACCTATGGGCAGGATGCGATTGGGATTTTCGTCCGGAGGAAGCTGACGCAGCTGACTGAGGTCATCGCCCGAACGAAGACCCTTTTCCCCAAACTCGGCGCGAAATATCACGAGCAGCAAAAAACCTGGACCATGGCTAATGGTGCTAGGTTGAAGTTTGTCTATCTCGAAAGGGACTCCGATGCTGAAGAGTACCAAGGTCACTCCTACACCCGTATCTATGTCGAGGAAGTCACTAACTTCCCCATGCCTGGACCTATTGATCGCCTTAGGGCTACTCTGCGTAGCGGTGCTGGGGTTCCTGTCGGGATGCGGCTTACTGGTAATCCTGGGGGCCCAGGTCATAACTGGGTAAAGAAGAGATATATCGATCCTTGCAAGAGTGGGTTTAAGATTATTACCGAAGAGTGTGAGGTTGAGATCGATGGGGTTAAGCGGACAGTCACGCTGGATCGGGTTTTCATCCCGAGTAAGCTCGGGGACAACATGCTCCTCATGCGGAATGATCCGACGTATGTGCTGAGACTGAGGCAGTCGGGTTCGGAGCAGCTGGTCAAGGCGTGGCTTGAGGGCAACTGGGACATTGTCGATGGAGCGTTTTTTGAAGAGTTCGACGAGCGATTGCATGTCCGGCCGGCGGATTACATCAACCACGCCACTCCGCAGACAATTCGTTTTAGATCATTTGACTGGGGATCTGCCAAGCCCTTTTCCGTCGGTTGGTACGCAATATGTGATGGGCTTTGGCCAAAGTTCGACCCCTTTCCAGCTGGAGCTCTTTTCAAGTATAGAGAATGGTACGGGGCGAAAGGCCCGAATGTCGGGCTGAAAATGACTGCCAATGAGGTGCAGGAAGAACTGTTGCGATGGGAACTCGGTGAGCGAATCAGGTATGCTGTTGCCGATCCGAGCATTTTTATCCGGAATGGCGGTCCTTCGATTGCAGAGTCCATGGCAAAGTGCAAATGGCGGCGCGCGGATAACAAGCGCCAACCCGGCTGGGAAGCCCTTCATCAAAGGTTGAGAGGCCAAGATGGCATCCCGATGCTTTACTTCTCGGACTCATGCGAGGATACCATTCGAACATTACCGAGTTTGCAGCATGATGAGACTGATCCGGAGGATCTTGATACCGATGCGGAAGATCACGCTGCGGATGAGCTGAGATACGCAGTAATGTCGAGGCCGTGGAAGCCAGCTCCGCCAATCATAACAACCCCGAGAATTGGGGAGATTCTCGACAGGCAGTTCCAACGTAGTTTAACCCTTAACGAAATGATCCAGCGCGCATCAGCTCGCCGGCAGTCTATGGAGCTTTAAATGGCTGATGTGGAAGATACCGAAATGAGCGCACAGAAGTCAGCGGATTTATATCGGAACTGGCAGAATGCGATTAATGATGCGCTGAAAAGGGAGAAGACTTTCCGGAGGCTGGGGAAACAGTGCGTGGAGCTTTACGAGGCGAAGACCCCGGAGAACACCCCCTTTGCGATTCTTTACTCGAATACTGAGACCTTGGCTCCAGCGGTTTACAATCAGCGGCCGATTCCGATTGTAGATCGGAGGTTTAAGGATGCTGATCCAGTCGGGAAAGCAGCGGCGGATGTGGGCACGCGAGTGCTGAAGTTTCTGATCGACGCCGAGAGCGAGGATTACGATAGTTTTGATGAGTTGCTGCCCGCAGCGGTGTTGAACACTCTGACAACCAACCGAGGGCTGACAAGAGCGAAGTACGAAGCCGATACGACGGATGGAAGGGTTACTAACGAGTGCGTCTACGGGGAGGAAGTCCGCTGGGACAAGTTCTTCCACGGATATGCGAGGACTTGGAAGAAAGTTCCTTGGATTGGTTTCGAATGGGATATGGATAAAAGGGAGCTTCACGCGAATTTTGATGAAGAGATCGTGAACAAGATCGACTTCTCACGGATTGAAGCAGTTCAGGATACTGAGGATAAGACCGAGAATAGTGGGGAGACGAAGCAAGAGCAAACCGGCGCAAAACTGGCAAAGGTTTACGAGATCTGGGACAAAGCGACGAAGAAGGTTTACTTCTTTTCTCCGTGCTATCCGCAAGGAGCGCTGAAGATTGTCGATGATCCACTGCAGTTGAGTGGGTTTTTTCCGATTCCAAAACCGCTGAACTTCATGCGGAAGGTCTCGACGCTGGTTCCGACGCCGCTTTATGTGCAGTACCAGAGCCAGGCGAAAGAGCTGAATGAGATCACTCGGAGGCTGAAGAACATTGTTCAGGCACTGAAGGTTCGAGGGTTTTACAATAAAGATATCGAGGGAATTGATAAAGTTCTTACGGCGGAGGACAATGTTCTGGTTCCCGTTGAGAACATGGCTTCAATGCCGGAGGGAACTGCTGCGGATAAAATGATCTGGCTGATGCCGCTGGCGGAATTGAGCACCACGGCGCAGAATCTTTATATGCAGCGGGAGCAGGTCAAGCAGGTGATTTATGAGATCACTGGGATTAGTGACATTCTGCGCGGAGCTTCGGTAGCGAGTGAGACGGCGACAGCGCAGAACATCAAGAACCAGTGGGGAACACTCCGGCTGAAAAAGATGCAGAAGGAAGTGCAGAGGTACTGCCGAGAGTTTCTGCGAATCATGCTGGAAATTGCGGTTACAAAGTTCGGAGTGGATACAGTTGCCGCGATGACGGGGCTGGAGTTTCCGACAGAAGAGCAGAAGAATCAAGCGAAGGTTGCTGCGCAGAACTTTATGATAACCGCGCAGCAACAGATGCAAGCTCCACAGTTACCTGCACCAGGACAAGATCCGAGCCAGATGCCGGCTCCGCAGCCACAGCAACCTCCAGAGCTTCCGCCAGAGTTGCAGAAGGTTCTCGGAACTCCGAGCTGGGAAGAGATTCTCGGGGTGCTGAAGGACGATGTCTCGCGGGCTTACAAGGTCGATATTGAGACTAATTCGACGATTGATGCTGAGGCAAGCCAGGACAAGCAGGATATCTCGGAGCTGCTAAATGCACTGAGCCAGTTCCTCAACGGTGTCGGGCCGCTGATACAGGAGGGTGTGCTACCGTTTGACGTGGCGAAGACAATGATGCTGGCAATCGCGCGGAGGTTTACTTTCGGTTCGCAATTGGAAGATTCCTTGCAGCAAATGACTGCACCACCGCCAAAGGATCAACCCGATCCGTCGGAGCAGATTAAGCTGCAAGTCGCACAGGAGCAGGGCAAGGCAGACATCGCCAAAGCACAGCTAGACATGCAGGCGACGCAAATGCAAATGCAATTGCAGCAGCAGCAAGCCCAAGCACAAATGCAGCTGGCGCAGCAGGAACTAGAGATCAAAAAGGCGGAGTTGCAACTGACCTTGACCGAGCTCCAAGCCAAGAGTCAATTTGCCGCCGCGCAACATAATTACAAGATGCAATCCCTCGCAGCAAAATCGGCAGCCGATGCTGCGAAAGCCAAGGAGCCCGAACGTGCCGCTGTATGACTTTCAATGCCAGTGTGGAGAGCGCTTTGAACGACATGTAAAGTTGGAGGATTTCGAAGAGCAGCAATTTGGAGCTTGCGGCCTCCCGGCTACTCGTGTCATTTCTGCCCCTAGATTTTCAGTGGAGAATGTGGGTTACGACTGTCCGATTACGGGAAAATGGATTGGATCAAAGCGCGAGCACGAAGAGAATCTGAAGCAACACGGTTGTAGGGTTCTCGAAACTGGCGAGACAGAGCAAGCCAAAAAGTTCCGACAGGCAGAAGAAGCCCAGTTTGACGCTAAGATTGAAGAAACCGTCGAAAAGCAATGGGATCAGATGCCCTCGGCGAAGAAAGAGAAATTAGCCAATGAGCTGCTCGGCGGAGCGGATTTGGCAGTAGAAAGGAAGTAAAATGGCTACGAAACTGCCCGAAGAGACCGAGATCGAAAACACCGATGGCTTGGACATGGAGTCCGCACTGGCCGATATCTCCGAAGGCCTGTTCGGGCAGGAGTCTGAAGAGAAGTCGGAAGGTGAAAAGCTCTCGGTGGAGGGGGAGCCTTCTCCTGCGCCGAAGGTAGATGAGGCTCCCCCTCAAACTGAAACTGAGGAAAAGGAACCGGCGGAAAACTCCTCGGAAGTCCAGGCAGTAGGTGCGCCGAAGACCTGGACAAAGGAAGCGGTCGAAAAGTGGGCCACGGTTGATCCGGTAGTGAAGGCTGAAGTGCTCAAGCGCGAAGAGGACATGTTTCGCGGGCTCGAGCAGTATAAGGAAAAAGCCGAGCTTGGAACGAAGTACGACAGTGTTGTCGAGCCGTTCAAAGCGATTCTGGCTGCGGAACAGATCGATCCGGTGCAGCTCTTTCAGAGCTTTTCCGCCAATCACTATTTGCTGAGCCGAGGTACGCCAGAGCAAAAGCTCGATGTTGCGGTGAATCTCGTCAAGAGCTACGGGCTCGATATCGATGCGATCAAAGAGCGGCTGGGGAACCAGCCTCCACCTCCGAGTGCTGAGGTCCTCGAACTCCGCGAGCGGTTGGCAAAGGTTGAAGGTACTGTTACCCAGCGCACTCAAGAGGAATTGGACGCCAAAAAGCTAGAGTTCTCCCGCCAGGTTGAGACTTTTGCCAAGGATCCAAAGAATATCTATTTCAACGATGTTGCAAGCGACATTGCACATCTGCTGAAGACCGGGGCTGAAACGTCCCTGCAGGCGGCTTATGATACAGCTGTTCTACGCAACCCCACGACTCGCCAGAAGGAAATCGACCGTATCACAACGGAGAAGATTTCCGAGGCACAAAGAGCCGAGGCGGAAAGAGTAGCAGCTGCCAAAAAGGCCAAAAGCGCCAATGTCAATTCCAAGCCAAAGACGGCGGACGGAACGGTCCCTGTAGGAACGCTGGATGAGACGCTCAGTGAAACCTTCGAGAAGATCAAATCTCGCGGGTGAGTATCTCCTCTTTCTAAAGGACCTTTTTTATGGCAACTCCGAGTTCAACCTTTACCGAATTGGTCGCCACGACCTGGCGGAACCATTCGAAGGATGTGAAGGACAACCTCTCGCGGAATAATGCGTTGTATTCCTGGATGATGAAGGGAAACAACGTTCGGCGAGAAGATGGCGGTCTGACCATCACGACTCCACTGGATTACAACTCGAACGGAACTTATCAGCGGTATTCGGGTTACGATGTGCTGAATATCCAGCAGTCGGATGTGATCACTGCGGCGGAGTATCAGTGGCGTCAGATTGCTCTGAACGTTGTGGCAAGTGGCTTGGAACTTCGCATTAATAATGGTGGGAATAAGATCGTAAGCCTCGCAAAGGCTCGAATCAAGAACGCCATGCGGACTTTCAAGAACAACTTCTCGTTCGATCTTTATGGGGATGGGACGCTGCCGAACCAGATCAATGGTCTGCAGGCACTTGTCAGCGACACCGGTACGGGTGTCATTGGCGGGATTGACTCGTCGGCATGGCCTTTCTGGCAGTCGGTGGTTCAGAGCTTCGCCAGCCCGATTCAGGGGGGTGGTGCGCAAACAGCCTCGGCCACAACGATCGAAGGCATGATGCTTGCGCTCTGGTTGAACCAGGTCCGTGGGGATGACAAGCCGAATCTGATCGTTGCGTCGAATGATTACTTCTCGTTCTTCGAAACGAGTCAGGTGAGCATCAAGCGCTACACCGATAGCAGCACGGCAGACGGCGGCTTCACGCGGATGAAGTACAAGGGTGCGGATGTCATCTTTGACGGTGGCAGTGGCATTCCGAATGCTCACATGTATTTCTTGAATACCGACTATTTCGAATTGGTGGTCCACACCGAGGCTGATCTGTCAATTCAGGATGACATGACTCCCTACAACCAGGACGCCACGGTTATTCCTATCCTCTGGATGGGCAATCTCTCGTGCACGAACCGTCGACTTCAGGCGGTTCTGAAGGCTTAATTCCCGGGGATGTTGAAATCCATATTCCCGGGGTTACACAAGGATACATATCATGCCTTTCGCAAACACTGACAGTATTGTTGGGAATCAGCAGCTCGCTTTCTATGGGCTGCCTGATACGACTGCGAGGATGCAGTCGGGGCTTTATCTCTCAGCCGTTGATCCTTATTGGGGTGGGGCGGAGTTTGTTTACTGCCGCGCCACGGCTAGTATTCGGCAGTTCGGACTTGTCCGGATTGTGCCGACGCTGGTCACGGCAACTGGCTGGCGATACGATGCAACGGAAGTTGGCAATACCGCCAATCTCGGTGACATGATTGCAGTTTGCACGACTTCGGCAACTGTGGGCCAGTATTTCTGGGCACAGATCAGCGGTGTTGTGCCAGTGAACTGCAATGCCTCGGTGACTGCGGATACCGCCTTTGGTATTGCGGCGGCTGGTCAGGGCGGTGCGAACAGTGCGGGTAAGCAGATTCTCAATGCTCGCATTATCGCAGCTGCGACGACCACGGTGGCGCATACGGGAACTGCGAATAGTGGTTCCACAGCGTTGCTGGTGGATAGTGTTGATGGCTGGTTCATCGGGGCTTACCTCTCGGGAACCGGGATTGCAGCCTCGACTGTGGTCGTTGACATCGGCCCTGGCGGAAAATCCGTCACGCTGAACAACGCCACGACAGCAGCTGTAAACGGGACTGTTACCGCGACTTACAACAACGGTACGGTCTACTACAACGTTGCTCATATCAATCGTCCGTTTGCTCAGGGTGCGATTACCTAATCCTGAGAAAACAACTTCGGCGGAGAGGTTTAAGGTCCCCCCACTCCTCTCCGTCGGAGACTTTAACTGCCCGAGGAGATAGAAATGCAAGCTCAGCAAGAACGTCCGCCATATGTGGCTTTTGAAATCCGAGCGATTGAGGATCGAGAGGCTTCGCTGGAAGCCGGCCACTACGTCGCGAAGGATGTGATCTATGCGCTGATCACTCCGCAGGGGTCGAAGGACCGCATCGAGCGAGTGGCAGAAGACTGGGTCAAGCAGTGCTTCCAGCACGCGGAAGAAGGCCGGATGCCGCTCGAGTGGGCGAAGGGATTTGAAACCGGGTTTAAGATGTACCAGGAGGGAAGAGAGATTCCCGAGAATGGTACGCCGATTGTGACTTGGCCAGCGATTGGGCCGGCGCAACAAAAGCAAATCCTCGATGCGAACATTCGCACGATTGAAGATCTCGCACAGGCCAATGAGGCGAGTTTGGCTGCGATTGGGATCGGCGCGCGAGGGCTGAAGCAGAAAGCTCAAGCTTGGCTGGATGCAGCGGGTGAGACGGGAAAAACCGCGCTAGAGTTGGATAACCTCCGTCAGCGCATGACCGAGCTCGAAGCCCGGAACGAAAAGCTCGAAACCGAGAACAAGCAACTTTCTGGTCAAGTTGAACTTCTCTCGAAGAAAATCAAAGAGGAAGCCTAAATGACTCTTCTCTCGATCATCCGCGATCATTGTCAGGTCCATGCACTCAACATGCCAACTACGGTTGTTGGGAGCCAGGATACGACGATCAAGCAGCTCTGGGGGCTGATGAATAGTTTGCTGGAAGAGGTGATCGATGAGTCGAAGTGGCAGGCTTTCAGCACGGAAAAGGTTTGGACGCTGGTTGCAGGGGAAGACCAGGGAGATCTTGATGAAGATATTTGTTCTGGATTGGGATTTCTCTGGGCTTACAATGGGACTTTTTATGACAGGTCGCAGCGGAGGCCGCTGTATGGGCCTTGCTCGGATGTGGAATGGCAACAGTTAAAAGCGATACCTAATCCAGGTCCTTGGTACAAGTATCGGATTAAGAACAATCACTTGCTGATCAATCCGGCACCGACGGTGGGGAGTCTCAGTCAGATCGCTTTCGAGTTTGCGACGAAATTCGGAGTGAAGGGCAATGACGGGACGCCGAAAGATAGCTTCACTGCGGATGACGATGTTTCGGTACTGCCAGAGAGGATTCTCAAAAAAGGCTTGGCGTATCGGTGGAAGGAGCTGAAGGGGCTCCCCTCGCAGAACGAGGAAGATCGGTATTTCAAGATGCTCAACAACTTCATCGCCCGGGATAAAACTGCGAGAACTTATGACCTTGCAGAGCCTTATGAGCCGATGATGAAGCCTGGGATCTTTGTCCCCTCTGGTAATTGGCCAGTCTAATGCGCGGACGGATGACGAAGAAGAGTCGCCAGCCAGATCTGCGACCCACAGTCCCGAATACGATCAAGACAGTTCCCGCCCCGGTTGGTGGTTGGAATGCTCGGGATGCACTTGCAGCTATGCCGGCGACTGATGCAGTCGTGATGGATAATTTCTATCCGTCGACAGGGACAGTAGATCTACGGCCAGGAAGAGTTGAATGGGCAACAGGATTGTCGGGGTCGGTCAAGAGCCTTATGGCTTACAACAGTCTTACCACGCAAAAGCTTTTTGCCTCCACCAACACCAACATCTACGACGTGACGAGCTCAGGAGTCGTCGGAGCAGCTGTTTCTACTTGCACAAGCGGCAAGTGGGAATATCGGTGCTTCACCAATTCCGGCGGATCTTTCCTCGTCATGGTAAACGGGGTGGATAAGCTCAAGGTCTATGACGGAACGACATGGAAGGATATTGACGGGGCTTCAACGCCGGCGATTACGGGGATTACAACGTCGCAGATCACGAATATCAATATCTTCAAACGCCGGATCTGGTTTGTTAAGAAAGATAGTCTGTCGGCGTATTATCTGGCGATTGATGCATTTGGTGGTGCGGCGACAGAGTTTCCGCTAGGTCCGGTTTTCTCAAAAGGCGGGTATCTGGTTGCTCAGGCCAACTGGACGATCGATGGCGGTCAGGGAGTTGACGACTACCTCATAAGCGTGACGTCGGAAGGGGAACTGGCGGTTTACCAAGGAACTGACCCGTCGAGTGCGACGACCTTTGCACTGGTTGGGACGTATGACGTCGGAAAGCCGATTGGAAAAAAGTGCTTCACCAAGTACGGTGGGGACTTGATTTATCTGAGCAAGCAGGGAGTTTTCGCTCTTTCAAAGTTGTTGCAATCCGCGACGCTGGAAAAGACTAAAGCCTTGAGCAACAAAATCGACAACGCTTTTAAAGACGCTATTCTCAACTACGGGAATGTCTTTGGCTGGTCCGCGAGGCTGCACCCGACACAGAGTGCTGTAATTATCAATGTTCCGATGGCGGAAGATGGCGATTCGGTCCAATTCGTAATGAACGATATCACCAGAATGTGGTGTCGGTTTACTGGCTGGAGTGCAAATGTTTTCGAACCTTTCGGAACAGATATCTACTCTGGAACTGGTTCGAAGGTTTACAAGAATTGGGTTGGCACAGTCGACGGAACCACGCCGATTACTGGAAAATGCCAGCAAGCTTATTTAAAAGTCGGACCGATCGAAAGCGTCGTCAACCTCATTCGACCGAATTTGCAGTTGCAAGGTATCATCACGCTGCAAACTGCGATTGATACAGATTTTAGTCTGTTCAACACTCAAATCGATGAGTCCTTTGTTACCTATGGGAGTGGGTATAGTTACTGGGATTCCGGGGTGTGGGACACAGCTACTTGGTCCGGTGGGCTTACGCCGATCACGAACAACTGGCTAACAAATGCCAACAGTCCCGGGTTTTCGCATTCCTTCCGGCTTCAGTGCACTTCCTCTGCTGCCCAGGTTTCGTGGGTTTCCACCGACTGGGCTTTTCAAATCGGCGGGATTTTGTGAAGCAAGTCATCGTCGGAGAGGATCAACTCTTCGGTCCATGGCTTGCTTCTAAAACTGATGGTCAATGGGCTCCCGGTCGCGGGCATGTCATCGGGCTTCTCGATCTCGACAAAGGTCTCATCGTCGGCGCTGCTCAATTTACAGATTGCAATGGCGCATCGGTGATTTTACATTGTGCGGGTGAAGGTCGAGATTGGCTTAATCGCGAGTTTCTCTGGTTTTGTTTTTTCTACCCGTTCGAGCAATTACAGGTGAGAAAGATTATCTCCCCAGTTGAAAGCTCGAACAACGATTGCAAGAAGTTCATCGAGCATATCGGTTTTACACTTGAGGCTACCCTCAAAGACGCCAGCCCGAAAGGGGATCTTCTTCTCTACACTTTGAATAGAGAAGATTGCAAATGGTTAGCTTTGAGGGAAAAGTATCGTGGGAAAGCCGAAGGCTCCAGCCGCACCTGATTACGCAGCCGCTGCGACGAATCAAGGCAAGGCGAATGTCGACTCTGCAATTGCGAGTAATTATCTTAATCAGGTGAATCAAGTCGGACCCGATGGGAGTCTGACTTATAGCTATGATAAGACCAAAGGGTATACAGACCCGACGACTGGGAAGTTCATCCCGCAGGCAACGGCGACAACAACGCTGAGCCCAGAACAACAGCAGTTGTATGATCAGCAGAACCAGATTTCCACCGCGCTGAATGATCAGGCGCTCAAGGGAATCGGGTATGTTGCGGACTCGACAGCACATCCGCTGGAAGCTAGTCAGTTCGGACAGTTACAGAGTGGGCCGGCAGTTCCACAGGGTTATACAAACTCGGTTGCTGCCGGGCCGCTGCAGAATAGTTACGACTTCTCCAAAGTCGGCGCAATGCCGAGTTCAGATAATTTCCAGAGCGAACGAGACCAAGTCACTCAGGCTCTGATGTCGAGACTGCAGCCGCAGATCGATGCGGACCGACAAGCACAAGAAGCAAGGCTGGCAAACCAAGGAATCAATCTCGGGTCTTCGGCTTATGGAACTGCGAACGATCAGTTGGAGAAAAACGTCAACGATCAAAGGTTGGCTGCAGTACTCGCCGGGTCGCAAGAACAACAGCGACTCTTCAACAATGCAATGGGGATCCATCAGCAAGGAGTTGCAGAGGCTGAAGATCAGGGAAATCTCTGGAACAGCGCGCAGAATCTAGGTTTCCAGCAGGGTCTGGCAAATGCGGATCTTGGCAACCAGAATCTGGCAACGCAGTTTAACCAGGGATTGGCTTCGAACCAGTTCACGAACCAGGCGATTGCCCAGGCAATTCAGGAAGCGGACTATTTCAAGAATGCGCCATTGAATACGCTGAACGCTCTACGGACGGGGAATCAGGCACAAATGCCGACATTTGGGAATGTGGCGGGAGGCGCGCAGATCGCTGCTGCTCCGGTATATGCGGCGACGAATGATGCAGCAAACTTCGCACAGCAGAATTATCAGAATAAGATGGCTGGGTATAGCTCGATGCTCTCGGGTCTGGGATCGATCGGCGGTGCTGCGATTACGAAATACTCCGATCGAAGGCTGAAAAAGAATGTGAAGAAGCTCTTCAAGCTTGCCAATGGACTTGGCTTCTACGGGTTCGAGTACCTCGGTTCGAAGGTCCAGCAGCTAGGCTATATGGCAGATGAGGTTTCGAGAATCTTCCCGAATGCGGTTAGTTACCATCCGTCAGGCTATGCGATGGTGCATTATGGAAAGGTGCGCTAATGGCCTATGATCCAAATCAGATGATGGTGAATAAGAACCAAGTGCCTTATGTCCCGACGGGATATGAGAGCTTGGGAGCTCAGATCCAGCAGAAGCAAGCAATTGCCAAGGCGTTGCTGGAACAAGGGCTGAGTCAAGACCGTCAAATGCGCTCGCCGTTTGAGCTGCTGGGCCATCTCGCGCAAGTGTGGGCTGGAAAGTCCATGCAGAAGGATGCGACGAAAGAGCAGGCAGATCTGGATGCAAAGCGGGCGTCGGATTATCAGGCGATTGCTGCAGGGGTGCAGGATGCGCTCGCAAAGGGGGCAACTCCGGAGCAGATTGCTACGCAGTATGGAAGCGATCCGCGAACGGCGAATATGCCGATTGTCAAGGCGATGTTGGACGCTTACGGGCAATCGATGAAGAACCGGACAGAAGTTGGTGCGCCGACTGAAATGCTCGGGCCGGATGGAAAGCCAGTTACAGGAGCGTTTGACAAGGCTGGTGGCTGGCATCCGACGACGGGGCTGAGTCTTCCAGGGAAAGTGGAGAATGTTAACGGGGTTGCGGTGGATCTGCAGCATACAGCTCCGGGAACAGTGCTACCGCAGAATCTGAATGATATTGTTTATCGCGATCCGAAGACGGGACAGCCAGTGGTGAATCAACCACTGGTTGGTGCGAAAGAGAGCATTGCAAATGCCGGGAAGACTCAGGTTAGTACCTCAACTTTTGTCAACGCGATGGACAAGAGCTTTGGCAAGGTTATTCCAGAAGCAGTTGTTGCGGATTTGACGAAGAGCCGGGATGCTGCGTTGGCTTACGCGCAAACGAAACCGGAGTTGGATAGAGCAGCAGCAGCGCTGAAAAAAGGCATCATCGGCGGGTTTGCGGCAGGAACGCGAATGGATGTCGCTCGAGCAGCGGACTTCTTCGGGATCACCGGAAAGTCAAATGCCGAGAGGATCGCGAATACTCAGACCTATATCCAGAACATGGGTCGACAGACCTTGCCGATCTTGCAAGCTCTCCGCCCGGCTTCGGATACGGACGTGAAGACTGCCCAGATGATGGCGGGTGGCGATGTGACACTGAGCCCTCGAGCCATGATGAATGCGATTAATGCAGCGAGAGAAGCTGGAGCCAACAGCGTGCGAGCGCATAAGGCGAGGATAAAGACACTACAAGGAAGCTTCGGAAGCGATCCGCAGATTGCTGCGGGACTTGGAGCTTTCGATGTACCGGACATTGAGCCGCAACCAGGAGCTGGATCTGGCGGAGTGAAAATCCGGAGGATCAAGTAATGGCAGGGCCAAAGCTTCATACCTATGAGATCACGACGGATGACGGAAAGGTCTATCACGTTGATGCGTATGACGATGCGCAGGCAGCAAGGCTTGGGGATTTTATCAAGCAGCAAGTTGCGGCGGGTAATCCGCAGTTGCAAGGAGTAGAATTGCCGGATAAAGCCCTGGTCGAGCAGCATGTGATTGAAGACCACACGCCGGTGGAAGAGAAACTGAAAGGTGATGGGGGGAAGGGATTTCTAGACACCGGAATGGGTTTGGCACTGAGAGGGATTATCAAAGGTGCGACGTCGCTGCCGGCGTTGACGATGGATACGATTGGCGGAAACCCTGGAGAAACTTCCCAGGCTATTGATTCGCTGCTCACGGGGGCAGGTTTCCGCCAGCCTCGTGAGGGTGACGCCGGGCGGATTGATCGGCTGATTCAAGCAGGGTTTGAGGGTGTTGGTGGGACCGCTGCAACTGGTGGAATGGGCGCAGCACTCGAAACCGGTGGGGCCAAATTCGCTCCGAACCTACTAACCGCCTCTCCGATGATGCAAACAGGTTCTGCCGCTCTTGGATCAACCGCCGGGCAACTCGTGGCGGAAAATGGCGGAGATGCAAAGTCGCAGATCCTCGCCGCTATCCTCGCCGGCTCGGCACCGGGATTGCTCAAAACGGGGGCGTCTGCGGCGATACGCGGGGCCGTGAGAGGGGCAAACCCCGATCGGGTACGAGATGCCATCGAGACGTTCCAAACGGCCGGTACCATGCCCACGGTAGCGGATGCTACGGGCGGAGACAAAGCCAAAGCCGTTGAGGGCTTCCTGAGCCAGTTCTTCGGAAGCAGCGGGATTGTGAGAAAGCAGCGGTTGGCCCAAGAGCAGCAGATCGGCGGGAATTTGGAAAACCGTGCGAATGAGCTTTACCCCGCAATGACGAATGAGGATGCGGGAGCTTACATCAGCTCGAATGCGGAAGAGGGTTTCAAGCCACAAGGTCGGCAAATTCTCGATCGAGATTACGCGATGCTGGAGAAGCAGCTACCTTCGACTACCCGAGTGGATATGACGCCGTTCAGGGAGTATGTCGGGCAGAAATCTGCGATCCCGGATATCGCGAGCAAGACTATGACCAATCCACTGATCGGTGGAGATCAGGCGAATTGGGCGAGTCTGGGAAAAGATCTCGATGCGGATATGAAAGCAGCGATGGTGAAGACCGGGCAAGGAGGCTTGCCGCTGTCGGACGTGAAAGAGTTGCGTTCGCGGATCGGGCGGAAAATCGAAGACGCGGCTTTCAACGAGAGTGGTGGGAACATTGCAGATCTTCGCGGGGCTTACGGTGTACTGTCGGAAACACTGAAAGACGCCGCTGACAAAGCCGGGCCTGCAGCGAGAAAGGCCTTTGACAAGGCACAAGCTTCCGCGAATTGGTATCATGACATTCTCGAAACAGTAAAGCCAGTGATTGATAAATCCGGCGGGTTCGAGAAGGTTTTCACATCGAGCTTGGCAGGCACAAAGGATGGTGGAACAATCATTCGAAATGTTTACCATCTGCTGAGCCCCGATGCTCGTAATGCTATGACGAGTCAGATTCTTCGCCGAGCAGCTCGACCAGCTAGTGGGGATCCAGAAGCCTTCGACATGGTGAGATTCGCGAAGAACTATCGGAACATGGATCAAGAGGCGAAGAAGGTAATCTTCCCGGGACAATATCAGGAAGACCTGGACAAAGTCTCGAAGGCCATTCTTACCATGCAGAAGACAAAGGAAGAAGGCGGAGTGGCGAATTCTGCTGCTCAGGGGAGGCTTGGTGCTCAGGCAATTATGATGTCTCCGGTTTATATGCTGGCAGGGATCGGAACTGGTGCAGCGACGAGTCACCCGTTGCTGGGAACTTTGGCAGCAAGCGCAATTCCGGCAGGATTAATGGGCTCGCGGAAACTCGCCAAGTGGATGGTTAATCCGCAAACAGTTCACTTTCTCGCCGAGACGACAACGTTGCCGAAGGAGCAAATCCCCATTGCGATTAACAACTTCGCAATCACGGCGGAAAAACAGCAAGACCCAGATATGATTGATCTGGCGAATTATCTCAAGTCCCAGGGAGACGAAAATGCCTTTTAACGGTTCTGGGACTTATGTTCCGCCAGGGTTGCCGGTGTTTCCGCCGAGCCCAGGGCAAGTCATTAGCTCGAATTACTACACACAGCTGATCAATGATATTGCTTCGGCGCTGAGTCTGACCTTTCTGCGTGATGGGTCAGTGAGCTTTACCGGGGATTTTAACATCGGTGGGAATAGCCTGAAAAACCTCGCTGATGGGTCTGCGGCAAGTCCTTCGATACGATTCAACACCGACGCAAATACAGGTGTTTACCTCAACGGGACGGGAAAACTCTGCTTTGCGGTTGGTGGGGTAAAGGTTGCTGAGTTCACCACAACGGGCTTGACTATTCCGGGAACACTGGCAGTAACTGGTGCGACGTCATTGACGGGAAATCTCACAGGTACTACAGCGACTTTCTCGAGAGCAGTAGCTACTGGTGTGCTTACCGCGTCGGGAGCTATTAAGCGTGACAATACTTTCTACCTAGAAATTAGTGGTAATGACACTATTCTTAATTGGGATACAAATGATGCTTTCTACTTTACGCGAACCACCAACACAGTATCTGTCTTGATCGGTGGAGCTATTGTTGCAACAATTAATTCTTCGAGAATTAATGCTAACGGATTGCAGGTTAATGGAAGCAACGTTTGGCACGCAGGAAATCTGACTCCTACTAATTATGCGCTGCTTTCCGGCGCAGCATTCACCGGTGGTATTACAGGTACAACGGGTACTTTCACCGGACTCGTTAATGCAGGTGGGTTGCAAGTTAGCGGTAATGCAGTTTGGCATGCGGGCAATTTTACGCCGACGAATTATGCGCTATTAAGTGGTGCTACGTTTTCTGGCCCAATTAAACGAGATAATACTTTTTATCTTGAATTGTCCGGATCAAACCCAGTTATCAACTGGGATGCTAATGATTGGGACAGCTTCGATCGAACTGCTAATAAGCGATATATAAACATCGGAGGTGTTGCAGTGTTTTCGGTTGACGGAAGTGGCAACATCAGGCTTCTCGGCAATATTACAGGCAATGCGGGGTCGGTATGACACTACCTTCTTCAGGACCGATTACACTCTTCCAGATCGCGGATGAGTTTGGACTGCCGCACAATGCGGTGTTTCCGACAGCCTTCTATGGCAAGGGTGGGGCGCCGTCGTCTGGTCCGCTGTCGTTCGCTGACTTTTACGGCCGATCTAATTATACGCTATCCGCGCCAAGAAACACAATATCGGTGACCGGTCTTAATGCCTCAGACAGCGTCGTGATTACATCCACAGTACCCACGACTTTCGGGTTCACCGGTACAACATCACGAGCAACTGGTGTTCAGAATGACAGCACACATGCGACTGTTGCCGTCAACACGCCTTCATCTGGTAGTGGATCAGTCAGCGGAGTTGTCCGGGCTACGGCCACAAACGGGGAATTTCTCGACATCAATTATTCAGCCGATTGGTGATGGGATAACAGACTATGGTGGTGTCTCGACAAATGACTGATCACGATGTTAAAGTCGCCGGTGATCTTGGCGAAATGAAAGCCGATGTTCGGACGATTAAGCATGATCTGGTGAATATCCAACAAGGGCTTCTTGGGATGAATGAGAAACTCAACGGGCTGACAAACCAGCAATCCCGAGGATTGGGATTTTTCGCCGGTGCGGCTTTTATTATAACGCTGGTAGGAGGTTTTCTCCTCGCGACGGCGAAGGTGCTTTTTGGTGGGATTATCGCCGGCGGAGGGAAGCTCTAATGGGACGGCTTAATCAGTCCTCGATGACGAAGCTCGGACAGGTGGACAAGAGGTTGCAAGCTATTGTGACCGTTGCGGTTACCCGAGTGCCGTTTGACTGTGTGATTTCGGAAGGACTCCGCACGCTTGAGCAGATGAAAATCAACTACGGCAAAGGACGGACAGCAGCACAGTGTGCTGCGAAGGGGATTGAGGCGAGGTATGCGCAGCCTTCGCTTCCCCAAGTCACGTGGCTGAAAAATCCGCTGAAATCCAAACACGGGGATGGCAAAGCGGTAGATATCTATCCACTGGTCGACGGAAAGCTTGCCGACGGGCGGAAAAACGCCAATCTCTATGATGCTCTCTATCATGCAATGATGGGAGCAGCAGCTGAACTCAAAACCCGCATTCGTTATGGGGGAGACTGGGACGAGGACGGAAAGCTTCATGAAAAAGGCGAAACGGACTCGGTACACTTTGAACTATCAGGAGATTGAAAATGCCCGAGACGCAAACACCGATTTTGATTCCAGAAAGCGCAGTACCGAAGCAGGTACTGACGGGGGTACAGTATGTGGTGACGGCAGTTTGCTCGTTTCTGCTAGGACGGGGATGGGTGCAAGCCGACACTGTGGCGTTGGTAGCTTTGCTGACGCCGATTGTGCTGGTGCCTGCCTATGGGATTTATAAGACCAAGGTCAACAACGACGAGAAAAAGACTATTGTCCAGTCGGAGAAGACCAAAGTTCCTTCCTCAGTAGCACAGGTGGTGGCATCATGATCCGGGTAGCAATAGGGCTGATGCTGGCGATGCCACTGGCTGGGTGCGGGACTATGGGAGTGGCTACGCCAGGGCAAATCGCGACGGTTTCCGCCGACACGCTTTATACGACGGCGGTGCAAGTCGGCACGCAGCGAGTCATGGAGGGTAAGCTCTCTCGGGAGAAGTTCCACGAGATGGAGACGGCGGCTTATAGTGCGTTGTTGCTAGTGCGAACGGCTGCGACAACCAGTGATCTTCTCAAAGCTCAGCAAGCCCTGGCAACCGCAACATCTCAACTCAAGGGAGATCAGTAATGGATGCAGTTGCGATTCTTCAAGCCGCTACTGCAGCGGCACAGGCACTCAATTCGTTGCTTCCGCTCTTGTCTTCGGATGACAAGACTAGAGTGCTGGCGATGGTCGAGCAGGCGGATAAGCTCGCGGATGACGCGCACGAGCGAGCGCAAGAGGTTTGATTTCCCCGGGAATGTGATTTGCAATATCCCCGGCAACATTAGGAGCAGTTTTTATGGATAGAGGTTTTGTAGCTGATAGACCGCTGGGGTATGTGCAGGCAGCTGCCGGGGCAGTGGATACAGCAGTGACGTTGGCTTCGCTCTTGCCGGGAGGGGTGGTACCCCCGGGGACATGTATGGTGCTGATTACGCCAGAGGCGCAGGCAATTCGTTTCCGGGATGATGGAACTGCTCCGACGACGGCGATAGGATTTCCGCTGGCAGTAGGGACCTCGCTGCAGTACACCGGCGGAAACCTTCCCGGATTACGACTGATTTCGCAAACTGCCGGAGCTATTGTGAATATTGCGCTCTACGGACAGTAAGAGAGAAAGAGTTAAAAACCCCAGGTTATGCAGCCTGGGGTTTTTCTTTGCCATTTGTGGCAGTTTCAAGCGGCACGCCGGGTTGGAGGATGTAGCGGCTGCCATCTTGTTTAAGGATGAGATAGCCGGCTTTGATGGCGCCAGTAATCATGGCTTCGAAGTCTTGGATTTTTGGGAAGTTGGTATGGACGAAACGATAGGCTTCTGCCCAATCGCACTCCCCGCGCTTGTTAACGTACCAGATCAGTCGCTCGATATAGAGAGCATCATCGGTCTTGCCGATTTTCGAGAAGACGAACTTCATATCCGGTTCGAGGTCAGTCACCATGGTGTTGGCGAGAGCGAGGTGTTCGGCTTTGAGAAGAAGGCTGTCAGACTCGGCAGCGGCAAGAATCATCGCGAGCTTGTGGATGTGAGTTTGCTTACGGGCAAGATATCCACCGAAGCGATCATCGTCGAGATCATGCTTGAGGGTGTAGTGGTTCTTGTACCAGAGCTCGCCCCATTCGACTGCTTGATCTGTGAGAATGTATTCTCCCGACATGAGAGAGATCTGGGAAAGATCCTCGATTAGCTTTTGTGCGGTTTCCGCCAGGTTCTTCGGAACCGAACGCCCCGGATAAGCCACGTGCTTGGCCTTAGCATCGGCGTAGACAAAGACGCATCGAGAGGTAAACCCCCCACCAATCATATATTCTGGGAAGTTGCCAGCAATCCACGCTGGTGTCGTACAAGCGATGAGATTAATCCAGGGGTTAACGACTTCATCATTTCCCGAGCCCTTCGTGCGTTTGGTAAAAGCTCCGGGCTTGCCATCCCATAACGATACCAGCAGATCAACCATCTCCTTGTCGGAAGGATTAAGAAGGTTGCCAAATTCCGAACTTTCGATCGTGAGGGCTGACATGGCATGAAATTCTCCTTCGTATTCGAAGCTCATTGTGGACTCAGCAAAGGCTCCGACTAGGGCTTGCCACGTAACGACGTCAGGGCCGAATTTGATGTCAGGCACTTTCTTGAGAAGGGACATCCCAACTCCGGCTGTTGTCGATTTAGACACAATCCCTGGTGGAGCAACGAGAATGACATAGAAGTTGGGGTGCCAACGGAAGTATGCTTGATCAAGCCAAACTCTACGCCGAAGAGCCCCAGCGATAGTCGACACCGCCGTCCAGAAGTACATGTGTTTGGGGGCTTCTCCATAAGAAGCATACTCCATGAAAGCTTTAATCCAGTTCGGGAAGTGACGTTGCATCAGCCGCAATGACCCCAGGACAGAGGGGAGGTTTTTACGCCGACAGGAACGATGATGGGTTTGGGATAAGGTAGTTCGATCATGCAGGACTGGCGGATAGCTGCCAAGGACTCCTCGCGGGTTTCGATCGGGTACTGACCTGCAAGAGAGTCATGGACTTGGAGAAGAACTTCAATCTCCGGGTGATCCCGATGAAGATTGGCATAGCCACGGTTGATCAGACAGCCAACAGTCGACTGTGGGATCAGCGCCACGGCTTGATTGAAGATATTCCCCTCAATCCGCTCGAAGAACCACATGCGATAGCCGAAGACATTCTCGACGTACTTGTTCCGGAGAACAGATTCTTTAACCTTTTCATGCCATTGTTTGATAGCAGGGAATTTGCCGAAGTACCAGTTCTGCAGCCGGTCGATTTCCGTCACTGTCAGGCTAGGTATGCCATACATGCGGCAATGCTGGTTAATGCGATCAGCCATACCAGCAGGAGTACCAAGATAATGAGTCGCATGGCAAAACGCTTTAAAAAACTTGTATGATGGGTGGTTCTTGTCGATGGAAGGATCACGATAGTACTCCTTTGCCACTTCGACGTAGGGTTTCAGCCCGGCGTCAAGCCATTCACGCATTTCGCCACAGTCACTCTCAGCAACAACGATCCGAAGATCAGCAGAATCAAGGTCGATATCGAAGAACTCTTTTCCAGGATCTGGAACAAACATCTTACGAACATTCGGCATTGGAAATCCGCCAGCTGCACCTTCTTCATCCCCGCTCGGAATATTCTGCAAGTTCATTCCGGTGCCGAAGGCATTCTCTGAGGAAGAAAATCGATACCCTTTAGTGCCAGCAATATTGAACGAACTCCGCATTCTTTCATCAGTGTCGGTTGGCGCCTCGATAAATGTGGACACGAAAACGCCGAGAGATCTGAGCTCGGCAATTCGGTCAAGCATCGGAAGCAGTAAAGGCTCGCGCTGGCCGAGTTTTTCAAGCGCCGCGTCATCGCAGGTGAGTCCTCCGGACTTTCGAGAGCGGATTTCTTTCTGCGCAAGTTCGCGGTAGAAGAAATCAGTCATTTGTTTAGGGGATTTGATATTGAGCGGATGGCCGACGACTTCGAGCATCCAGGCTTCACGGAGACGAATGGCCTCGCGAAGTTCGCGGGAGAGGGCTTCGCGGGAAGCATGATCCACGCGGATGCCGAGGTTCATGGTGGAGAGAACGGGGTAGAAGAGGGACTGCTGGAAGTCGTGGACAGACCGGAGAAGCGGCCAATCAGGAGCCATGGCGTCGAGAGCTTTTTGCTGATTCTCGTCGACTTCAAAGGTGATCACGCAATCTTTGCAGTTGTAAGTCCAGAGCTGGTCTTCACCGATCTTCGGGTCCCAGTTTTTCGACTCGTCCTTCCAGTAGACGTGTTCTTCGCACCACATGGAGGAGAGAAAGTCGAGACCTTTGGGAAGGGAGTTGAAGAGAGCATGCTGGGTAATCATCGTGTCGCGAACAAGTCGCGGGATGAAGTGAAAATGGCGGAAAAAGTACTGCGCGTCGTAGAGGAAATTCTGACCGATGATCTGGACATTCGGATGAGTGAGCAACCGATAGAGCAGATGCGTGATGAAGGTTTCTTCCTCGACGAGCCAGTAGTTCTGATTCCCCGAAACCATCTGTGGAATGCAGAGAGCTTCGGTTTTCGACCAAGCTATTCCTGTGCAGGCAATGTGTCCGCCACGGGTTTCGATATCGACTGCAAGCTTAAGAGTGTCTTGTGCGGCAAGAGCCAGAAGCTTATTGAGCCGGCTGACGACTGTCGTGAAGCTAGGTCGTATAGTGAAATCGAATTGCCGTTGCGGAAGGAGAGACTCCCGATCTGCAGCGGTGCGAGCTCTTCGGAGATCCTGGACAACAATATTTCGCTCTTTCCACACAGCGTTGATATATCCACCATCTCGGGTAGGCAGCACAATACACTCGTGCCCCGAAGGAGATGTATAACGCAACTCTGAGCCGCGCCACTTGTTGAGCCCCCACTGTCCTGTAAGAGCGAAGAGAGCTCCATTGCCCAGAGCAATGATGACCCGTGGTTTGACAAGATCAATCTCCTTTTCCAGCATATGCGCGCCGACAATGAAGGGTTCGAGAACCATTCGGGACTTGTATTCCCGGTGCATCGGAGTGATTTGGTTCTTCGCCATTGCGACGACGGATTCGATCTCACAGCCGGGAATTTGGCGCCGGACGACTGAGGTAACGAAGCAGTCGGAAAGATTGAGACCCGCGTCCCGGAGCATTTTTCCAAATTCCATTCCACCGGAACCTGAAAGATACGCGCCTTTTTGAACATCGTAGAAAGACGGGCAGTCGACCACAATCATGATTCTTGATTGCGTCGAGCCCGAAGGCATGATTTCCATGTGGGTGACTCCCCCGCGCCGAATGGATGATTATGAGGCAGAGACAGGAGAGCTGTCAAGCCCTTTGAGACGTTGGACTGCAATGCCATAGTAGGCTGGGTCGAGTTCTATTCCTGTAGCGAGGACCTTTAGCTCGTGTGCAGCTGGGAATATAGTCCCTGTACCAGCAAAGCAATCCAGAACAGTGTCACCAGGACGACAACTGCGACGAAGAAGATTGGTAAACAACTCGACCGGTTTGTTGGCTCCGTGGCCGAGGTTTTCTTCTAGTTTGCAGGGAATGACATCAGGATAGATTGCGGTAACAGGCTTCCAGCCCTTGATGGCGTAGAGGCACCATTCAGAGACACGGCGGGGACCTTGCTCGGGGAGCGGAACACGGCCGGAGTCGAGCTTGTAGACTGTGAGAGGGGTGCGGAAGACGTACCAGCCAGCGGCTTGCATCAACCTCTTGAGTTCATGAAAGCGGTCAATGTCGCAGAAGATGTAGGCGTGAGACTGAGGTTTGGATACTCTGTAGAGTCCAGTACATAATTCCTTGATAAGCTCCAACCACGCTTCATAGCTATCATCATAAAGGTGTTCTGAATTGCTAAGCTTACCTCCGCCATCTCCAAAGGAGTCAGCGCCCATTCCATAAGGGGGGTCGGTGAGGATAACATCAAAATACTCTTTCGGACACGTTTTGAGCCAGTGCAAGCAATTCTCGTTTCGCAGCGTATGAGATGTTCCTGAGAAGGTAGTCCCGACTCGTTCTGCGAGTTCGACATTTCGCTGTGTTTCCTCTTGCTTGCGGATGACTTTAATCGCGTCCTTAACGGTTGCGGCTTTGGCGACTTCGGGGTTGTCGAGATGGCGAGCGACAATGAGCTTGTTGCGGGTTTCGACATAATCCGGGCGGGACTGGCGACCCTGGGCAAGTTCATCGATGGTTTTCGCGAGAGAGTGCTCGCGACCCATTTCGTTGGCTTGCTGGGTTCGAAGCGCATGCAGCCTCGCAATAGCTGCGGCTTGCTCTTGCCAAGTGAGATCTTTCCGCCGAAGGTTTTCATCTAGCTCGGCCTCTTCGGCTTCCAGAGGGGATAGCTCGCCTAGGGTGATGATGGGGACATGATCCGGAGCGATCTCCGCCCCGTTGAACCGTATAGTCGCCCCCATGGCATGTAGGTCACCTATGGCTCGCAATCGGCGCTCACCGGCCACGAGGATCGGTCCTAGCGGGCTTTCGCGGACCACAACCGGGTGCATCAACCCGAGCATGGAAATCGAATTGCCGAGATCAGTCAGAGCCTCTGGATCGAACTCTTGGCGCTGGCGATCAGGGGAAATGGAAATGGAAGAGAGGGGAATAATTCGCATCAGACAGCCCATTCGATTTTGAGTTTTTGGATGAGAGCTTCAAGTTCCCTGAGCAATCTCTCAGCTTCTTCAGATTCTTCCTTATCCAGTGTTTCGAGAAAGCTCAGAGCTTGTCTGGCTTTGTTCACGAGATTATGCCGGGGAGCCATCTTTCTATCTCCTTTAGACCAAAAAAAGGCGTAGGAGTCCTCGCAAAACTCCTACGCCTACGCTTACGCTACTTACTTAAGAGGCTTTAGCGACTCCGCGAACCTCGGCGAAGATCTGCTCGGGCTGCTCGCCCGTGCGGTGCTTCACGAGGACTTTTGCCAGTCGTCCCTGGATCATGGAGAAGTTGAACGGTTCTCCAGGAGTGTTGAGATCGACTGCAGTGCGGAGACGGCCAAGACCGACGTTCTGGCCCTTGCCGAGGGCGAGTTGCCCGGTGTCGGTAAGGTCAAGCATTTGGTCCTGCCGCACCGTGATCTTCGAGCGTTCGAGAAGAGCCTTGACATTCTCGTCCTGAATGTCCCAGATGATCTGGAGCTTCAGTCCGCTGTCGGAGCCGTCCTTCTTGCTCCACGGAACGACCGTGACCTTGTCAGCAATTGCGAGATACTCCCCTTCGGGCACAGGTGTCATTTCAGTCGAGTTGGCTTCGGTGACAGTGGCGTTGAGGAAAGCATTAGGATCGAACTGAGATGCCATGATAAAGGTTCCTAGAAATAAAGGTTAACAATGAAAAGTGAGGACTTGGATCGGGCCACTTCGGGGCACAGATAAGCAGTCGTCCTCTGGGCTGTTTATTTGGGTAAATTAAGTAGTGCTAGAGCTGGATCCTCGGAAGGAGAAGCTGTGGCCTTATGCAGTTCAATTTCAAGTTTCCGCCGGGCCATTCGGAGATCTGCATAATCAATCCCGACACCCGAGACAGTTCCGAAATCGTTCTTCTTCCTCGCGGAATTGAGCTTTTGTTCTAGCGCAGCTTCTGCGAGGTTGCAAGCAGAGATCAAAGCTGTGGCTTCAATGATGGTGAGAGAGGGGCGCATTATTCAGCTACCTCCGGAGTCTTATTCCGCGAGATCCACTTGGTAAAGATCTGACCGAAGTCCGGCGGAATATCTGATTTAATCGGGAGATTGCGGGTCTTGAGATCAGCCATCATGTTGGCGGTGTCCCAGGTCCACTTGTCGCCCTTGCGCTCGGCGAGAACAACGTCGGAGAACATCGCGGGGAGGACTGGAGCCATGGCTTTGCCGAGGGCTGAGGCCATGACCTTTACCCCGCCGAGGACTTGGTCGGTTTCGCGAGCAACGTGACCGATTAAGATGAAGTGGCAAACAGTGCCTTCGCAGAGTTGGCGGAGGAGCTTGACGGCTTGGTCCTGAGCGACCTGCCAGTCAGCCATGGAGCGGACGGGTTTTCCCCCGATGACGAGGGCCATTGCGCAGTCGCATACACCTGTGAGCCCATCGACAACAAGCGCTCGGGTCTGGTCCCAGGAGTCGACCGGGCCGAACTTCTTTCCCGTCCGGTCGTCGGGGAAATCGTTCAGCGCTTCCAAGAGAGTGATGAACCGATTGTACTTCCCGCGATTAGGATCGCTCATTTTGGCAATCCCTTCGAGGCTAAGAAGGTTCACATTCTTCGCCGTCGCAATCATGTCCGTGAATGAGGCTTTCGGGGCAGCCAGCTGATGCCAGTGAAGATTCTCCGGAATGCTCTTGCCTCGGTCTGTCCAGTATCCGAGAAGACTTTCCATTCCTGGTTCAAGAGCGAGGAAAAAAGTTTCCACTCCTTGGTCAACAAGCGTACCGATAGCATGGGTTTTTCCAGTTCCTGAGGGGCCCATTAAAAGTACATTCACACCCGGCAATCGAAAAGGGGCTTGGAGGGGAGAGGTTGTAGGCATTCAGGATTCCTTCGAATGAAGAGGTTGAGTTCGCCGTAGAAGAGGAGAGAGAGACAATAAAATTCTGTCGGAATATCCCAACCATAGCAGGTCATTCCGGGAGATTGAAAAGGCTGAGGTTCACAAACAGTGCAGCAACCGGACTTCGGGTAGTGGCGGTGGAGAGGCTCGTAGAGATCTTCCACTCGGGCGTATCGGTCACCACACTGAGTGCAAATCCATTGGAGGATCATTCTGGATTGAGAAGCTTTTCGACTTCTTCCTCGCAGCGGCGACGCCGTAGATATTCAGGTCCGCTATTTCGACGAGCCTCATCCTCGATAAGTTCAGAAATTCGAACATCGATATAGGCCTGGATAGCCTGCCAAAGTTCCTTGGTCACTTTGGAAGCCCCGCTTCGTATTCTTCGACAGAAATCACCTGTCTCGCCAGCGGGTCCCAGACTCGTTGCTCGAAGTACATCGGCAGCCAATCCTCGGGAGATGGGGACTTGCAAATCTGCTGCAATGCACACCCACCGTATTCCGCGCAGGCATGGTCAAGATTGAAGTCGAAATAATCATTTTTCCAGCAATCGATTATCCGCTCAATATCCCGGCAGGTTTGATCTTCCCAGCGGTTGACCTCGTGCTGAGCGCGGTAGGTTATAGCCTGCTGGGTGTCGTACTTGGTCTTTAAGATCGACACCCCACGGATAAGCGTCCCTGCGGCTTCGATCCCGAATTGCCTCGCCGCCCATACATACCCGGTGAACTGGCTTCGCATTTCCCACTGCCTCGCCCATGAAGGGCCGAGTTGGCTCGTGGTCTTCTCGTCGAAGATATAAATCCCATTTGCGTATTCTGCAATCATATCTGATCGCCCAGTGTAGAGAATGGGATCTCCAGTGACTGGGTGGTTAATTGGCAGGGGACATGCGAAAGAGAATTCAATGCCTCTTCGGCCATCCTCAAAGAGTAATGGTATTGCTCCGTCTTCCCCGAGAGGGTAGTTTGCAAAATAAAATTCCAGAGCGCCAGCAGTGCGTTCAAGTGATTTTGCGCTGTCGGATGGGCAGTCAAAGTCTCCATAGCGGTCGATAAGTGCCTTGAGGCCGACTGCCACGGAGTCATCGGGAGAGAAGGACTGCTCGTAGAAAGCCCGGCGGGCTGCTTCGATTCCATCGGCGAAAGCTCCTCCGGCGACAAGATGGACTGATTCGGACTGAGGTTTCCAGTGTTCGAGATACTGGCGGAACATTTTTTGCGGGCAAGAGCGGAAGGTGCCGAGGGTGGTTGAGTCGATGGCGATGGGGAAGGGGCGAGAGGGCATCAGAGTCCATCCAGTTCCGACAAGAGGTCTGTCGCATTCACCACAGGCTTCGCTGTTCGACTCTTCGTCGCACTCGCCGCCGGCATGGCTTGACGCTCGGCCCTGAGAAAGACAATCGCTTCTTTCATTTCCTCAGTCGTGATAGTCCCATTCCGGGCTTTCTCGCGCCAGATGGCTACCTTGGTCATCATTTCGGGAGATACAGACAATTTGGGAATCCTTTTACAGTGGGGGAAAATCCCCGGGGATGAGACTAATCATGATCCCGGGGATGTTCCATGTCAATGAGGTTTGCTCGCTGGTACAACGGTTTTTGTCGTCTCCCACTCTCCAGAATGATCGCAGAGCCATCGGAAAAGCTGAAACATTTGGGATGGGGTAAAAGTTGAGAGAATCTCAGGAGTGCCTCCGCTGACAGGAACTGCGACTAACAGCATGTCGACGTCGCTTCCATGGAGCTTGTTGTATTTTTGTACAAGATCGTTTAAATCTTCCGGAATGAGCTTTACGTAATTAGGCAAAGTACACCGCCTCACGCTGCCGAGTGGCAGCTACATAGAGAGAGCGAAAAGCCTCGGCTCGGTTGCGGTTGAGCATGATATCCTCCAGATCGATGAATGTGACGAGATAAGAAGAACCTTGAGACATGTGGGAAGTAATGGCGTAGGCGTGCTTGATGTCGTGGAAAGCTTCCTTTAGCTCCCAGAACTCTCGCCATTTGTACTTTTTGCCGGACTTAGCTTCCATCGATAGTTCGTTAAGTCGATTGTTAAGATGAAAGAGCCCGGAGGGGGTGGTGACTCGGAGTGTGAATTTTTTCCCTGATTCATGGACAACAAGTAAGTTGTATATTTCAAACTCTGAGAAAATAGGATGCGTCCCGATGGCGATTTGCTCAATGGTTGCCTCCTCAGCATTTTGCATAATGGTAACGTTGTCGAGGTCTTTGAGAGGGGCTCTAGCGACAACCTTATCTCCCGGGAGCCACTGGTTCTGCTTCGCCTCGACTCTTCCAAAGATATGCTGGCGGATGAACTGATTATACTCATCAACCTTGACATTCCGCCATGCGATTACTTTGGCGTCTCCGGCTTTGATAAGCTCCAAATGTTCGAGGATTGCATCTTGCCATTGGGGTTTGGTCCGCCGATAAACAGGTGGATTGGTATCGATCCGGATGGACGGGAAAGGGGAATCAACGATGTTCCGGATCGAAGTTGCGAGATCGAGCATGGAGTTGCCATAGCGGAGGACCTTGGTTAGAGTAAATCCTTGACTGAGGGAGAATACGGGAGAACGAGTTTCCCCGACCGGAGGAAGCTGCGCAGGGTCTCCCATGAAGATGAACGGCTTGTGCCAATCGTCAAAGGCGTCTTCGATGGCGGACATGAGAAATCGATTGACCATAGACGCTTCGTCGACGACGATGACTTTATACGCTGATAAGTCAACAGGTTCTTCAGGTTTCGTAATCTCTTTAACCTCACCGTTTGCCTGAAGACTGAGACCGAGCAGACTGTAAATGGTTTTAGTTGGGGACGCTTGGAGGCCAGCTCCATCGAGGTAATTTCGAAGGACCTTGACTGCCTTGTTAGTAGGCGCTGTAAAGACGATCTCGTGTGGTTTGTAGTAACCACTCTTGGCCATCTCTGTGATAGAGAAGCTTTTACCAGTTCCCGCATAGCCTTCGAGTTTAAAAAACCGTTGGTCATCGGGGCAATCCTTGAAGTTGGTATTTTGCAGCCAGGAAAGCATGAGATCGAGAGCGGCTTGCTGATCCTCGGTGGGGACCATCTCGACAGGGGAAGGTTCTTCCGCCACGACTGGCTCGAGGTCGTTGGTTGCTGTTTCAGCTTCACACTGCTCGCACATTTCATAGTCGTTGTCAGTTTCTTCCAAACAACGACGGCAAGTATAAAAACTCATTTCTAAGTCCTTCTCAGGTTGGAGGCTTTCGCCTGTGGATTATTGAGCTGTATATTCCATAAGAGCGCTGAGAATACGCTCTTTCATTACAATATACCGCTTATGAATATCTTCTCGATCATCCGGATGCATTGCCCCGCGAAATGCGTCATCACGAACAGCCTTTTCAAATTCGCGGATAATGCGACGGGCTTTTGCTCTGGGCATGGACATAAAAGAATCCTTTTCAGGCTTGTGAATTACGTGGATAACTCGGGGGATTAAAATAAATCTGGCTGCTCGGAATCGATCGAGGCTTCGTACTTTTCTTTGAGGTTGAAAAACCTCGCGTAAGATCGATCGACGATCTCAGACTCGTTGAGGGACCAATAACGGCGGGCGAAGTGGATAAAGCCAGCAACGTCGCCAAGAGCGTCTTCGAGGGCTTCAGAAGCTGCAGGACTGGGAGAGTTACCTGCGCTAAGAAGAACATAAAGAGTTTGGAGGAACTGAAGAGCTTCTTCTCTCGCCATCTGGCTTACCTGTGCGGGGTTGGGTTCGGGGATCATGATACGCCACCTTGGGCGTCCACCTGCTCGTAGGTCGCCTCAAATATGTCGGCCTTGCAGGGGTAAAGCTCGCCCTTCACGCCCTTAATGATCCAGTCGCCTTCATTGGCGGTCATCGTGCCTTCGAGCGTGTTTATGTCGGCAAAGCAGGCGTCGCTCGGATCAGCGAACTTGCCGGTCCCATAAACGACAACGGTGTTCGCACTTACCGCGTCCGCGAACCAATCCGGCCAATCGAATCGGCGCCCGTACCGGACCGCCTCGATCACGATAGGCTTTTTACGGTAGAAGCCAGCTTTCTGCTGCTCACGCATCGTTATTCTCCATCAGATGACGGCGGAGTGCGAGGCCAAGGTCTGTAAGCTCGCCAGTCAAGCGGCACAGGTTGAGCGGGTACAGGTGCTTGCATGGTCCCCTAAGCCATACTCCACTCGGGTAGACGCTGGCGCTGACGAACAAAGATTTGTCCGCCTCACTCAGACCCCGCGCCATCTCGCGCACGTCCGCATCGGTGGGCCTTGCTTCCCCGCTCATTTCGCACCCCCAGCGCGTGCGCGGATGGCATGGGCGATTTTCTTGCCGTGCGAATATGCCAGCCCGTCCCAATCCATGCCGGGCGCAGTTTTTTCCGCCGCCTTCGCACACGCTTCCCGCTCCTCCTCTACCGCCGCTTTAACGGCATCCATGGGGGAGCATGCTAGGGCTGCGGCTGCGCGGTGAAAGTATTCCGCGCATGTGGTGACGGTAACGTGCCCGGTTAGCTCCTTCACGACGCCTTCGGTGCTGATCAGCGCGAACGGCTGCAACGCCTCTCGCATGTCGTGCGCGGACGGATGGGATGAGATGGCTGCGAAATGCTTATCGGCATGGCAGATAGGATTGCGCGGATCGTCTAGGCCGCAAATCTTGCACCGCAGCGTGTGAAGTTCACCGTTGCCAGCCTTGATGTCGCGCGGGCAATCTGGCTCACCGGCGCCCCAATAGCGATGCTTTGGCGCTCGCTCGTCTGCCTCAGGAGACATGGCCCTCTTGGCGGCGCAGCGTGCGTCGATCGCAGCGGCAAAATCGCGATGCCACTGATCGGGTTCGTGGTCGCCACTCATCATCCAATGCTGGACGAACGCAAGCGTCTCGGGCGCGGCCTCTCTCACGTCCCCTGTGGTTGGGAGTGCCGCGCAGACATCCGCGACCATCATAGCGAAATTCGCCACGTCAGCGGCTTCCTTGCCGATTGCCTCCGCGCCTCTGCATTGCCGCATGGCGTCCTGTAGCTCGGCATGTTCTTGAGCTATCCGGCGCGACAAAGCGGCCGGGTCGTCATTCTTCCAGCCCGGTTTGTGATCGTTCGCGCGAAGCTGGCGCTCCATCAATTGAGCAAACGCAAGGACTTCCGGGCGCAGCGCCCCTCTCTCCGGCATCGCGGGTCTGGCCTCTAACGCTGTGCGGTATTCCCTTAGTTGGGTGAGAAGAAGCGGAATGGCGATGATCATTTCCACCTTCAGGCTTAGGTAAGCCTCCTGCCGGCTCTCCATCGAACCTTCCGCCATGGCCGCCAGCAGAGCTTCAAGGCGTTTCTCTAGGTCTACTCCCTCAGTCATCTTTTCGCTCCCATCCTCTTACCGAGTACGTACTGCCTCAGCGGCCCGGCTGCATTGAGGTTCTGGCTGCTCGCTTCCCCTTCTGCCTGCGTTCTCGTCTGATGTCGGCTGACAACCTTTCTCGTCATGTAGGGTTTCCCCTTCAACCTCAGTTGCTGTGTTTTCACAACTGCCCAGCTCGTCGCTCTATGAACCTCACAGTCCACATACGCCAGCCCGTTCGACCGTTGTGCCTGCACGAGGAACTTAGCCCTGGCCATCGACTTGAGCCTCCTTGTTGATCAGGGCCTTCATCAGCGGAAACAAAGTCGCTCGCTGGGCAATAAAGCTATCCGTCAGCCCAATATTACCGCCCGTAATCTGCAGAACCGCAAGCCGCAACTCCTGCACATAGGCTGCGACTTCGTTGTCGAAGATCTGTCCGTCAGAGGCTTGGAAGCCAGCAACTGCTTTGACCATTATACATATCCTCTTTCTTTAAGCCATTTGGTGAAGAGCTCTTGCCCGAGCTTCGACATGCGACCTTTCGGTACGCGGCCTTCGGCTTCGGAATGGAGTTCCAAGCGAAGCTTCGTGGCAAGAGACTCAGGAAGCCAGATCTCAATCCGAGTCGGCCGATCGAGTTTACGCGGGGGACCAGACACTTACAAATCTCCAAACTTTTTAGCTAACTCAGTCATTCTTGCTGCTTTTTCTCGACGGCGATCTTCTTCGCAGCTTGGGCAATAGTGGTGCCAGGCTTGACCGACGGAAACCACAGACCAGGAAGCTTCTTTCAATCGCTTGACAGCGTCGAGGAAGTTGTAGGTCTCGGCTTCAAAGAACTCGTTACACTTCGGCCCGTCGCACTCGAAGAGGATAAGATCGCCGTCGCGAGAAATCATCTCGAACCCTTTCGGAGGCTGAAGGGTTTTATCGGGATTTGAACCTTCATACCTTCGAGCTGATCAGGAGAGGTCTTGCCGGTTATGGTCATGAGAAGTCTCACATCCCACCAGTCGCGGATGAGAAAGGGTTCGAGATCTTTCTTCATTTCAAAGTGACCTTTAATACGCCGGCAAGAGGTGGGACTCCGAAATCATACTGTCGTTGCTTGTAAGCTGTGTTCCGAGACAGCTTTACCTGAGGAACGAAATACTTCCCATTACTCAGCCGATAAACCCGCAGCCAGAAAGTTTCCCCTTTCATCCCTCTAACTCCTCTTCCGCCAGCTCATATCCCGGCGCAATCGCAAAAGGCTCAGTAATCGTTCCGAGCTTCATCTTCGCGGAGTCGAGTTCGAAGCCAAAGTCCTCCGCGCAATCCGGACAGATTGTAGTCTTCGTCTTGTGCGTCACGGTCTCGTGCGGGAGATTGGCTTCGATCTTCGTCGTCCGTACATATCGATCGCACTTCGGCCCGGATGTGGCAATCTGTTTTGCCATGAACTGCAAAAACATCCGATGGATCGATCCGCAGTAGGTGCAATGCTGTTCCTGAAACAGTCCAACAATCGCAACCGAACGCCATTGGATGGCTTCGAGTTGGAGGTTGATCTCTTTGATCTGGTTCGCGATGAGGATTCGCCCTTGACGATCCGGATCGCCCTTGCGGATCTTCTGATTGAGCTTGGCTTTCTCCTCAGTCAACCGGGTTTTAGCGGTGAGCTTGGAAACCTCAGCATCAAGAGCTGAGAAGAAATCGTCAAGATCATCAGACTGTGCGGACATTTTGGTTTACCCCGAAAGAAAGGGGACGAGGTTGTCCCCGGGATTATTAGAGCCCATTTTCCCGGGAAACGCAATAGCTATTCCTGTTCTTCTGACAATAAAAAACCCCCGGAGAACCGAAGCGCTCCGGGGGGTTGGAGAAGGGAGAAAAGGGGGGAGTTACTCGCCCTTCTTGCTCCGCGACGGGGTGGCCGCATCGGCTTCCGGGACAGCTCCGTCGAGCTCGCCCAAGAGCGCGTCGGTGTCAACCGCCGTACCGGGCTTGGCGTTCGCGGCCTTCTCGGCTTCCAGTCGCTCGACGATCGGAGCGAGGAGAGCGGAGCGACGGAGAGCGAGCTTCTCGGCCTGGGTCTTCGTATCGAGCCAGGACTTGATCTTCGCCTTCGCGTCGTCGGTGGTAGCACCCTTGGCTTCGAACAGCGCACGGATGAGAATCGAAGAGCCCGCGAAAGAGCCAGCCTGACGAGCAGCCGTCCACTCGCCGGCTTCGAGCCGCTTGACCAGATCCGTCATTGCAACAACGGCGTCGTCGAGGTCCTTCTCACCCGCGATAGAGTCGCCGATCTTCTGCTCCATACCGTGAGCAGCGAACCGCGCAACGAGCGAAGCCGGCATGGTGAAGTTAACGGTCTGGCCGTTGCGGAAGTCAAAGCGGCCGGAAATCGTGCCATCGTCAGAGATGGTGGATTCCTTGTTGAGCCGCTGCTTTGAGGTAAACTCAACAGTGCGGCCGTCAGCCATCTGGATCGGAGTCTTGACAGCCTTTTCGGTGGTGGAAGCTTCAGTAGCCATGATAAAATTCCTTTCGGGAAGAGCTGGATTGCCGATGTCCCGAGAGATAGAATAGGGATTGGACAGAGGGAGTCAATAGGGATTGATGGGCGAGAGGCGGGACCGGCGGAAAATTACCCTCTTGCATTTTCCAACGCGATTATTTCCGCGAGGTCGGGGTTGAGGCGCTCGGCGACTGAGAGGAGCTTTTCAGACACTGAAATCCAAAGCTCATACTTGTGGTTGAAGAATTTGGTAACGAGCTTGATGTTGTAGTTCTGCTCGATGAGATAAGCTCGATGGGCGAAACTCCCATTGCGAAGGCAGAATCTCCATTCGCGGAAGCGGTCAGCCGCTGCTCTAGCCGCCGCACGGGTGGGATGAAGGGAGAGAAAGACCTCTTCGTGACTGCTGAGAGCCTCGATTGTGAGGTCGGTAAAGCGGACTGGAAAAATGTTCGGATCGCGAACACGCCACTTGGAAGACATCTTAATCCTCGCGGGTGAAGAAGGGATTTGCTGACGGATCGATCGGCGGAACTTCCTCTTCCGGCTCGCGGACGATGAGCTTGTCGAGCTCTTCTGTCATGCGCTTTTGCACTGCGAGTTCGTCGGGAGAATAGAGATCTTCCTCACCAAGTCCGAGTTGGGCGAAAAGACTCTCGGCTTCTTCGAGCGATCTTCGATTGGTGATTGAGAGGACGCAGGAGTCTCGCGGAACTGCAGCTACATAGCGAAGCTGGGCTTGGTAGAGCTCTGGGTCAAGAAACTCGTTCAAGCGATAGGGCTTGATCGCGCGATAGAGAGCCAGCCGCATGCGGAGAGCAGCGGAGTAAGAGGGAAAGGTTACTGAGAAGCCATCCTCGCGGAAAGCTTTCCGCCAGAGTGCGAGATGGATTCTGGTTTCGCGAGAGACATCACGAGGCACGAGGATAGCTCCACCAATGGAAGCCAAGACCAAATAGAATGAGCGTCCGACCGTTTCGGAATTTATTATACCAGAAAGGTTTAGAAAACCGGTAGAATATCTTTAATTCCACATTGCGAATACGCATAAGGTTCGGGCCTTTGAAAAAGCGGCGTGGATGAGGAGGAAGGAAAAGGAAGTTCCCCATCCACGCCCAGGTGGCAGGAATCAATTGTTGTTACGGGAAGGTTGAAGTCGCCGAAGTTCACCAACCGTAGTGGCTTGACCAGTCATTGGGTCAACGGTGGTAGCGGAGTCGCCTTCTTGTTCCTGATAGGGAGTGGAAAGATCGGGTTCCTCGTCGTTGGTTTCAACCTCCGGTTCATCACCAGTCACAGCTTCGTTCATGACTCCCTGCTCGTGGCTGATGGGATTAAACCGTTGTTCTACAGCTTTTGTGGCATCATCGACCTTTTTGTTCTCAACATCTTCCTGATGAGCCTTTTCAATATCACTGGCTGTGACTTGAGTAAGCTCGTCTTTGGTTGCCGTTGAACCGGTTTTTTTCTCTTCCTTGAGTCCCATTTTATCTCTCCTGCAATAGTGAGGGGTTGCTATTCGAGAATGACAACTCCCTCATTGATGTCAATTATTGTTCAATACTCTCCCGGATTAATCTCCCTCGTGCTGGACGGTTCCGCCGGGTAATGGGGCTTCGTCACCGGAATAGTGAACTTGGCCGGTGTCGGGATCGACTGTCACCGGGCGATTGGAAGGCGAAACTGTCGCGTCCTCAGTCGTGGGTTGGTGGCTTTGCTTTTGGACTTCATCCGGGTTGATTTGCTCGGCCTGCTCATCCTGCAGTTGTTGAAGAGTCTCTTTCGTCATTTCATTTGTGTCGTGATCTCGAGCTTCCTTTTCCGTCGTTGTGGGATCGCCTTCAGGCTCACGCTGCTCCGTCCCGGGTTTTTCAGCCGCCGATCCGAAGGTTGGCTTGTGGCTCTGGGCTTCGTGTTCGGAAGGATTGGTTTTCGACATGTCAGTTCCTTTCAGGCTCCGGCGGAAACCCGCCAACTCTCCAACCCTCGATCCTTGCTTTTTGCTCCATTAAGCCCTCAAAAGCCTATTGACCTCTGACCTCCCCGTCGCTACCCGCGCGCGCCCGCCCACCCGCGCAGATCAGAAGGCCGTCGGAAAAGCTTATTTAATTGCTATTTCATCGAGAAGTTTGAACCCTTAATCACGATCTCAATCGAGGGAAGCAACTGCAATCCGGCTAGCGGTAGCGGGTTTGGCTCGTCGCTATGCGCCGTTGGATAGAAAGGCTGGCGGAAAACCTCTCCCTCTATATAGACTCCCGCGCGCGCGCGAGGCAGTTGCTCAATTGCCACATTCTGGCCTCCCGATTGACAAATCGTCATCTCCGGTCAGTTGAGTGCATTTTGTGGCTTGCTATCCAACATTCCCGGGAATATTACTCCTCATGTCGCCGGAGAAATTCCTCTCCACTAGACATTCAGGAGTTACTACCATGGCACGCAAGAATTCTGTCGTTTCGGTTGATCTCTCGGATAACTCCGATGGCATCCTCTTCACCGTTGCTAATGTGGGATCGATTGAACTGGTCGTTTCATCTCTCGCGGAAAATGTTCGCCAGTCCGCGCTTATTCATGGATTGATCCAAAAGGTTTCCGATGCCGCCGCACTCCCGCGCAATGAGGATGGCTCACCCGCTTCCCCCTCTGATAAGCATGCCGCAATGCAGGCCGTTGTTGACCGGTTGCTCGCAGGTGAATGGAACAAGCGTGGCGAGGCTTCGGGCGATTCAGCCCCTGCCGGCCTGATCCGCCGCGCTGTCATCGAATGGGCCGAAGCCAACGGCCGCACGGCTGAAAAAGCAATTGCATTCTATGAGTCGAAGGACCGTGCGGGACAATTGGCGCTCCGCAAGGTGCCCGAGATCGCCGCGATCATGGAGCGGATTAAGTCTGAGCGTGGAGCGAACAAAGCTTCGACAATCAATGCCGACGATCTCCTGGCCGAGATTGGCTAATCCTCTCGACTGGTTTGATTGCCGTGGGACTAGCAACCCCACGGCAACTATAACTAGCCTGAGAAAGGAACTACCAATGGAACGGGAATTGATGGAAATTTTCGACGCAATCATTTGTTCGAAGGTTCTCGATCAACTAGACCGCGAAACATGGGAGCAGGTCATGGATGCGGGGCGTAAACTCTCTAACTGCATTGCATTTGCTCGCAATCATGATTTAGTCCCGATTAAGGAGGACCGCCAATGGTCCGACTAACATGGCGTTCGCGCATTTACTCTTGGTCAATGGTCGAGATCGTCGATCCTTCCACAATCACCCTCGCCATGATCGAAGCCCAATGTCTCGCATTGCATCTCGATTGTGAAATCGGCTAACCTCTCAACATCTCGATTTGAAAGGTCTCTCCCATGTTTGACTATTTCCCCCTGATGTTCCTCGCTGCTACGGCAGCTTATGTCACCCTCCAGCTTCTCGACCACTATGGCTATTTCTCGGGTTGCCCGAATTGCACTCCGAAGGGTCTCTGCGATCGGTGTGAGAAACGGGCTGCGAAAGCCCGGCGTAAACTCGCCCATTGCCATGATTGTATGGATCTCGGGCATGAGTGCGAGAAGTGTTTTCTCGACCGGCAATGGTGAGAAGCTGATGGTTCCCAGGTCTGTCCTATCTAGCTACTACACCAAAAACCCTCTTGAAGCCTGCTCTATCTCATGGTAGTGGCAGGCTTCAATCATTGATGGAAAGGTTTTTCCCATGTCGGTTTTTGCAGTCATCACCGAAGATGGTTTGGACCAAGTCGTTGAAACCAAAGCCATTGCCGAGCGTGAAAAGCGCGACCTAGTTAAAATGGGTTGTAGTGTTCGCATCAAAGAATTTCCTACCGAAGCTGAATGCTATGATTGGTGTGATAAACATTTCCGCTAATATCTCTCTCTAGGAGCTTCCTCCCATGTTCCCCAACCTTGTCTTTAGTCCCTCAGGCCTTCCTATCGCTGGTTTCATTTCCTCCATTGATGCCCGCAGTTACGCGGATGTCGAATGTTCTTTTTACTCCCAGCTCACCGTTGAGGATTTCGCTGGCTGCGTGACTCTTCACATCGCCGGCGATACCAATGGTGCTCCCGCCGTCCGCTCAATCCAGCATCTCCCGACCGATGATTGCATTGATGTTGAAACTCATGCCGCCTTTGTTTTGATTTCCGACCCCTATACTCTGTCGCCGGGTTGATCCTGGCGGAAAATCTCTCCCCAATCCTCCCCGCTCTCTCCCATCCCCTCCCAGCCCCACGCCTCACCCGCGTGGGGTTTTTGCTTCTGGCTCGCCTCAGTCCCTCTCGTTCTCCTCCGTTCTCATTATGTCCGCCTCGATTTTGCCTCCTATCCTCTCCCGGCTACATGGGTAGCTCCCTCCCCCCTCTCGGCTCTCCTACCCCCATCTCCGCCCGCTCACGCCGGTTTGCCCCTCCTCACTCCCTCACCATCCCTCCCTCTCTCCCCCATGTTCCCTAGCCATCATCGTTTGTATCCCCAACGCTCTCTAGCCATCTCCCAGCCATCCGCCAGACAGCTATCGTGGGGGGCATGACACCTATACTCACCCTATCCATATCCATTCCTACGCATCTATCTGTCTCAGAAAAAAAAATCCTTGGTAGATAAGTACACACCCACGCAACATAGTTGCGCAACCCCTCAAACACCCTCGGAAGGGGGGAGTATCGCTCCTATGCCCCCCACAGTAGCTATCTAGCCCACGCCTCAGCCACCGCTGCTGTACCTCTGGCGGGAATAACGCCGGACTGCGCCGGCGGGTGGGTAGCTATCCGCATCTCGCCAGCCCTCGCCCCTCAACCCTTTGATTTGGTTCGTCTTTTTCCTCCCTGCTCCCTCTCCCCAGCAGCAACGGGGGGTGGGTCAGCCCGCAGGCGGGGGTCGAGGTTGGGGGTGTTTAGGTGGCTTTACACCTCCACACGCCACGGCACTTTTCCAAATCCCAGCTCCTGGACAGATCTCCGGAAAATTCCCGGGAAAAAGGGAGGTAATATTCCCGGGAAAGATGGGGAGAGGGGGCGAAAAATGACAAAAGCGGGAGAGAAAAGGATTGACGCCGGGCCGGGAAGGGAGGTAGCTGGGAAGGAGACAGATTCGGCGTGAGGAAGATGGGAAATGGACGGAGATCGGGTGAGGTTTACGCCGAGGGGAGGGCAGGGACTGAGCGGGGAAAAGCCAACCGGCGGAAACCCAGCCGGAGGTCCGGAAGTGAGGCTTCCGCCGAGGGAGGTTCTGAGAGAGACGGATGAGCGGTTTCAGGGAATCGCGAGCGGAAGGGGTTATAGCCAGAAATACTCGCGGATCAAAAAGGTTCGATATAGCCATGAAGCCGTGATTGATGTGATTCTGGCCAACCCGACGATTAGTCAGGGAGAGCTTGCAACGAGATTTGAGGTCACGCAGGCCTGGCTGAGCCGGATTATCGGGAGCGATGCTTTTCAGGCGGTGCTGGCAAAGCGAAGAGCAGAGCTTGTCGATCCGTATATCATGGCGACGATGGAGGAGAAGATCCGAGGAGTGGCGGATCAGAGTCTGGAGATCATTGCCGAGAAGTTGCAGGCCACGCAGTCGGCGGACTTGGCGCTGAAAGCTTTGGGATTGGCCTCAACGGCGCTGGGATTCGGGGCGAGGGAAAGAACCCCGACAAATGTGCAGAATAACTACGTCGTGGCGCTGCCTGCAAAATCCGGATCGGTGGAAGATTGGGCCGCAGCGGCGCAGAACGGGGCTTATGAGGTGCTCAAATCGGCTAAATCTGCCGAGGTTTTGCCCTTTTCGACCACAGTGAGCCGCGATCCGACAGAGCAGCCGAAATCTATGAAAATCCTGGAGGATGGCGAATGAGAATTTTGCAAAATAGAGTCTCGCTGGTGACTTCAGGCTCGGCTATGGCGATTTTGCCTCCAGGAACTGGAGGTGGTGGAGGCGGTGGCGGAGGAACTTTCACGCAGCCTTATAATAATCTTGTGAGTGATTTTGGGGATAGCCGGACGGTTCAGAATAATGGGTTCTATGGGCCGACGTCGTTCATAAGCCCGTTTACTAGCAATAAGCTACGCCGCAGCCCTACATGGCAGGGGGGTCAAGGCGGTATCGGTGGCGGGACTGCGGTTCAAGCGGCTGCGTGGCCTCGCCCCATCGGCGGCTCGGGATGGACTTGTTCCTTCAACGGAACCGTGATGACGATCACTGCTACAGCAGGCGGCGATCCGATCAGCGCTGGGCAGAGGATCACGGGAGTTGGTATTCCAGCGAATACGACTATTCTGTCGAAGTTGAGTGGAACTACGGGGACGGTCGGCTCAACATATCAGTTGGACACTGATTGCGGCGTGCTTTCCAGCCGCGCAGTTCAGGCCTACTATATTTCAGGTAAGACAGTTGCTGAAGTGGCAGCGGAGCAGGCTGCGAATGTGATCATTCTGCTTGGCACGAACGACGGCGACAAAGTTGCCGCTAGTAACGCTGTTAAGCAGATTGTGCAGGGGCTCACGTCACCTGGCTGGGCATATCCTGGATATCGGCCGAATAATGAAAGTACAGATCAGCCGCTTCCGCTCTACAACGGGGCCGCTAAGAACATCATTTTGGTGGACGAAATCCGCCGTGGTATTGATTGGGCTGGCACGGCGCGTCAAGGCGGCGACCTTACCAGTCTGAGTACCCATGCAGGCGAGATGCGCAAGCTTCACTACGGAAGTGGCGACGCGCTGGCCAATTCTCGCGTCTATGTCGGCGCTTGCTTTGATGAGCCGCAATTCGCAGATTTTTCAACCG
>Ga0157371_10000620_pt1 | contig 42287 bp, 35 predicted proteins | sample C45metaG_FD_113462 | JGI IMG/M metagenome (GOLD analysis project Ga0157371, IMG submission 113462) | Corn rhizosphere microbial communities from Kellogg Biological Station, Michigan, USA - C4-5 metaG | ecosystem: Host-associated > Plants > Roots > Rhizosphere > Soil | place: USA: Michigan... | reverse complement strand
TAGTTGGTTTTGATTTAATATTTGTAGGTTAAAGATTCTTCACTGCGTTCAGAATGACAGAATCAATAGAGGGATCGTCATCTCGACCGGAGCAACGCGAAGTGGAGAGATCTGTTTAAACAGATTTTGCTTCGCAGAGCCTTCGGATTCCCGGCCGCTGCAGTCGATAGCTATCCCTTAGGTTTGCTTATAATGAGATATTATGTAATTGGCTCTGACATATTTTTTTTGAAAAGCAGCAGTTGTGGTACTTCTGTTTCGATAGTCTCTCCATTTGCTTAATCCCGATTGAAATGGTCTATGAATAAATATAATACTCCAATTGGGATAACGCTGTCTGCCGGGTTTATTTTACAAAGATAGCTGTACTATCAGCGCCAGCTAAACCCGATCTTAGCGAGATGCCGATATTTTCATCGGCAGAAGCGGGAGCGGGACTATGAGATCCCAAAAGCTTCTGAAACCTGCTTTCCTAAACAAAGTAATTGGCTAAAGATTCTTCACTGCGTTTAGAATGACAGTGATTAATTTAGAATGACGATTAATAATATTGAATAATTGAAGCCTTCAAAATCACATTTTCTCCATTTGCAATCTTTGTAAAAATCAAAAACTGCTGCTGATCGGCTTTGATTTTATATTTCTTTACTAAATCTTCTGGCTTTGCAGGGTAATTGCGGACAATGACATTGCCTTTTAAATTTGTCTCCTTTTTCAGTTCTCCTGTGTTTAATATGGCTTCAATTTTGAATATACGACCAGGAAATGCTTTATTTGTCGAATCAGATGTAAATAATTGGGTTTGGGGATGCAGTTTTAAGAGATTGTAAGTTGATGCGATTAAGTTAAAAGCACCTGATTTTAATAAGGCAGCATCTGGCTCGTACAAATAATGATCAATGCTTAGGCTTTCGGCAAATTGTACAGCTCCGTTAGCTGCCGATCGGTAAAAGGAAAAGTCTTTTTCAACTTTATTATTGAGCGTTACTGCAATTATTTTAGTGTCTTTATCGAATCCCTTATCGATTACCCATAAGAGCTCTTTACATTCGTTTTTTACACTTACAATGTGTATTTCACTCACCTGGTTTAATTCGGCCAATCCAGCTGAAATATCAAGCAATGGGGCAGTTTTGATGATAATCCTTGACGATTTCTTTAGTAATGCATCTAAATGAGTCACTATGTCGGGTGTACAGTCTTTCAGCATAAAAACTTTGCCCTTTTCTGCTCTTCGGGCCGGATCTACATAAATGGTGTCAAATGTGGTATCAGTTTTTTGAATATACGCAATGCCATCTTCTGCCTTGAATTTGATATTTTTTGCGTTTAATGTAAGCGCGTTATGTTGTGCTATTGCCGATAATTCGGGATTGATTTCGCAGTGAATAACTTCTTTAACTTTTTTAGCAAAATAGTAAGTATCTACACCAAAACCTCCTGTTAGGTCGATTAAAGTATCTTCGTTGGCAAGCTTTGATTTATATTTTGCCGTGATCTCGGAAGAAGTTTGTTCGATGGATAAAACAGGCGGGTAATAAATATTTTCGGTATGGAACCAAGTTGGTAATTTCTTCTCCGATTTCTTTTTTGCCGTAATCTGTATCGCTAATTCTGCAGAAGTGATGCCTTCGAAAGGACTTTTAGCTAAAGCAATTTGATTTACATCAGCATTTAAGTTGGTATTGATGTAATCTTGTACGGCTTTGGCTAAAAGTTTGTTGTTCATTTTTGGAGTAGTATCAAGTATCAGGTAGGAAGTATCAAGTAGAGGGTATTAAGACGGACTCATATCTTCCCACCTCTGACCTCGGACTATTTATTTTTCATCACCATTTGGCAGGTATGGCGGCTCTTCACTTCGAGTAAAATATCCTTCTCAACTGTTACACGATCAATTGTTTGCTGGTTGTAATAACGGATGGTTACCAGTTCCAGACCCTTGTTGTATTTTACTGTAAACTCGTTTGACAGGTCTTTAATCAGTTTTTCAATCTGGACAGGATGATCATCAACACTCACCGAAAAGCTGATTGCAGAGTTAAGCATGGTATTGATTTTGATTTTATGCCTATGGAAAAGCTCAAAAATATTGCTCAGGTTTTCTTCAATAATAAAAGAATAATCTTTAGGGAAGATAGAAATCAATGCTTGGTTGACCTTGAAAATGAAAGAGGGGATAGGCAAAGGATTGTTTTCTTTCGTAATGGCTGTTCCTGAACCTTCTGGCTGTATAAAAGATCTTACAAAAAGCGGAATGCCTTTGTTTTGAAGCGGTTTGATGGTTTTGGGATGGATTACCGTTGCACCGTAATATGTAAGTTCTATGGCATCATGATAAGAAAGCTGGGCAATTTTTTCTGTCTCATCAAACCATTTTGGATCTGCGTTTAATACACCCGGAACGTCTTTCCATATGGTTAAAGCTGCTGCATCCAGACAGAAAGCAAATATAGCTGCCGAATAATCAGAACCTTCGCGACCTAATGTTGTGGTATAATTTTCACTTGTTCCGCCAATAAAGCCTTGTGTTACAATGATATTATCGGTTAAAAGTGGTACTAAATCTTTTTGGATAACCTGGTTGGTTTTTGTCCAGTCTACTTTTCCTTCCTTGTACGTATTATCAGTCTGGATGTAGTTGCGTGCATCGACCCAAAGGGTTTTATTACCCATTTCGTTTAACCAGGCTGCTACAATTTTAGTAGAAACTACCTCACCGATGGATACAATCTGATCGTAAATATAATCCGGATTGTTATCAGGTTCATCCTCAATTAACCAATCGATTTCGACAAAGGTATTGGCTACGTCATCATAAACCGGATGGTGTTTCCCCTGAAAAAGTTCGTCTATAATGCTGAAATGGAAATGTTTAATTTCTTCAAAAATTTCATGTGCCTCATCATTTTGCGAGAGGAAAGCATGGGTTAGGTCTTCCAACCTGTTGGTAATTTTGCCCATGGCAGAAATTACGATCAGCAGGTTTCCTTTTTTATAATCGCGAACAATATTGGCCAGATTTTTTACACCTGCCGCATCCTTTACCGAGGCACCTCCAAACTTAAAAATATCCATATTAAAATGCCTTGATTTGTGCTGTAGACAGCGCTGCGTTTAACCAGCCGCTTTCTAAATGTGCTTTATATTTATTGTAAAAATTGATGGCCGGCTCGTTCCAGTCCAGTACTTGCCAAACCATACCGCTGTAATTGCCGTTTTTGGCTTCTTCTATTACCTTTTCGAATAATATTTTGCCCAAGCCTTTTCCCCTGAATTCTTCTGTTACAATAAAATCTTCGAGGTATAACCTGCAGCCTTTCCAGGTGGAGTAGCGGGTATAATATAGGGCAAACCCAACAATTTTATTGTCAACTTCAGCAACAAAAGCTTTCCAAACAGGGTTTTTGCCAAAGCCGGCATCGATAAAATGGTCTAAGCTAACAGTTACTTCTTCAGGAGCGCGTTCATAAACGGCAAGTTCGTTAATCAACTCTAATATTCTTGGGCAATCTTCAGCGGTTGCAAACCTGATGTTAAAATCCATATTAGTTAGCAGAAATATCGTTTTTAAAATGTTTAATTACCCTTTTTCCAAAAATACTGCTGCCAATGCGTACCATTGTACTGCCTTCTTCGATCGCGATTTTATAATCGGCACTCATTCCGGTCGATATTTCTTTAAAAGAATCCTCTTTACGGAAGAAACTCACTTTTATGCCGTCAAAAAATACTTTCAACTCGTGAAATTCGATCGTTATTTGCTTTTCGTTTTTGGTATTGGTGGCAATACCCATTAATCCGACAATACGGATATTTTTTAATTCAGCAAAGGCTTCTTCACGGAGAAGTTCAATCACTTCATCAAAGCCGAGTCCAAATTTAGTGTCTTCATCAGCAATGTAAACCTGTAGTAAACAATCGATTACGCGTTTGTTTTTTGCCGCTTGTTTGTCGATTTCCTGCAACAGTTTTAAACTGTCTACCCCATGTATTAATTTTACAAAAGGTGCAATGTATTTTACTTTATTTGTTTGTAGATGGCCGATGAGGTGCCACTCGATATCTTTTGGAAGTTGTGCTTCTTTTTCAACCATTTCCTGTACATGGTTTTCACCAAAAATGCGCTGTCCGGCGTTGTATGCTTCTAAAATTGATTCAATTGGCTGTGTTTTTGAAACTGCAATCAGTTTTACTCCATCTGATTCAACTTCGCTTTTATATTGTTTAAGATTATCAGCTATGCTCATTTATAACTATTTTTGGTAAAATTAATAACCTTGCCGCAATTTGGGCAAAAAATAATATTTAAATTAAGCATGAAGAGATTAATATGGGTTTTAATGACAGCTATATTATGGTTTGGATGTAAGCCTGGTATACCTGATGGCATTATTAAACCTGATAAAATGGAGAAGATTTTATACGACATGCACATTGTTGATGGGTACCTTTCCAGTATTTATATAGTAGATTCTGCAAAGAAGGTTGGTGCAGGTTATTATAAGGGGATTTATAAAAAATTCGGTACAGACTCTGCCCAATACAATAAAAGTTTACTCTGGTATAATACAAATCCTGTAGCGCTGGAAGCTATGTATAAAAACATTCAGAAAATGTTGGCTAAACAAAAAAAAGGAACAGAGTTAGCCGATTTAATAATTAGGAAAAAACAGTTTAAAGCTGATTCGTTGGTGATAGCAAAGAAATTTAAAGCCGATTCTCTTGCGATCAGAAAAAAAATGAAACCAGATTCTTTATCAAAGGTTAAAGCTGTGGCGGCAATTGCCAAAAAGAAAAAACAGGCCGATTCACTTATCAATATAAAAAAAGCTGGAGTAGTGAGTGCATTGCCCACACCAGCCGTAGTACAATAATATGTTATATCCCGAAAATTGTTTAGAACGTTTAGGTTTTGTGGAAATCAGGCAACTGATCAGCAAGCATTGTTTGAGCCCCATGGGGCAAACGATGGTGGAAAAGATGCAAGTGATGAACCGTTTTGATCAAATTGATAAATTTTTACGTCAAACAAACGAGTTCAAGAGCATCCTGCAGAATCAGGAACCCTTACAGATCAATACCTTTTTTGATATCAAATCGCTGGTTGAAAAAATCAGGGTAGAAGGAACTTATCTTTTAGAGGATGAGTGGTTCCAGGTATATACTTCCTTACAGACCGTTTTTTCGGTGCTTCGCTTTTTTGAAGAAAGGGCGGAGGTTTATCCAACGCTCGAAGCTTTATTTGAGCATTTACCAATCGAAAAAAACATTCTGCGTAAAATAGAAACGGTGATTGATGCCAAAGGAAAGATTAAACCCAATGCATCAAAAGAATTGCAGGAGATTACTTCGGCTATTTCTAAAGCGGAGCAAGATGTTCGAAAGCGTATGGATTCGATCTACAAACAGGCTATAGCCAATAATTGGGTTGCCGATGGTAGCTTAACTATTCGTGATGGCAGGATGTGTATCCCGGTCTTGGCCGAGAATAAGCGCAAACTTAAAGGTTTTGTGCATGATGAATCAGCCACAGGGCAAACCGTTTATATTGAGCCAGAAGAGGTTTTTACCTTAAACAACAAACTGCGCGATTTAGAATTTGACAAACGTCGCGAAATCATCAAGATTTTAATTGCTTTAACAGACGATCTTCGTCCGTATTCGCCATTATTACTTTCTTACCATGGTTTCCTTACTAAATTGGATTTTGTGCGTGCAAAAGCATTGTTTGCTTTAGATATTGAAGCCGAAATGCCCGGTTTATTAAAGGAGCCGAAAGCCAGGCTAATCAATGCCAGGCATCCCTTGTTATCCATCTCTTTCGCAGCTGAAAAGAAAAGTGTTACCCCATTAAATATCCATATCGATGCTGAAACGCGTGTGGTCCTGGTTTCAGGACCAAATGCCGGTGGTAAATCGGTTTGCATGAAAACGGTTGGTTTACTGCAGATTATGTTGCAAACAGGCTTGTTGATTCCCGTTGATGCAAACAGTGAAGTGGGTATTTTTGAGAATATTTTTGCCGATATCGGCGACGATCAATCGATAGAAAGTGATTTAAGTACTTACAGTGCACACCTGAAGAAGATGCGTTATTTTGTAGAGCATGCTTCGCCAAAAACGATGGTGCTGATTGATGAGTTTGGTACAGGTACCGATCCACAGTTTGGCGGACCAATGGCAGAGGCTGTTTTAGAGGTGTTGAACAATAAAAAAGTGAGAGGTGTAATTACCACCCACTATTCTAACTTAAAGTTGTTTGCAGGGAATACACCTGGTTTGGAAAATGCATCAATGCTTTTTGATAATGCAAAGATGAAACCGCTTTACATTTTAGAAATGGGCAAACCCGGAAGTTCTTATGCTTTCGAAATTGCACAGAATATTGGTTTGCCAAAAGAAGTGATCCAGTTGGCTAAAGAGAAAACAGGATCTAACCAGAACCGGGTAGATACAATGTTGGTTGATCTGGAACGTGAAAAGAAAAATGTTTATGATGCGAAAGTAAGTTTGGCCAATCAGCAGAATAAGGCCAAAAACCTGGTTGCCGAAAATGAAAAGTTAAAAACATTTTTAGAAGAGAATAAAAAAATCCTGATTAAAGAAGCGAAGCAAGAGGCGCAGAATATTATTAAAAATGCCAATAAACTGGTAGAAAATACCATTGCCGAGATTAAGGAAAAACAGGCCGATAAGGAAGTTACTAAAGAGCTCCGCCAGAATTTGCAGCGCGAACTCGCTAAAAATACTATACCAAAAGAGCGCCCTAAGCCGGCACCAGTAGTTGTAGGAGGTGAAATTGGAGTGGGCGATCTGGTTAAATTTACGGATAGCGAAACTATTGGCCAGGTTTTGGAAATTAACCGGAATGAACTGGTTTTGGCCATTGGCGATCTACGTTCGACAGTGAAGAAAAACCGTGTACAAAAGGTTAGTAACCGGGAAGCTAAAAAAGTGATTCAGAGCGGTGCACACTCGTTTGCCGGACGTATGAATGAAGCGGTATCGGACTTTAGGGCCGAATTGGACCTGCGCGGAAAACGCACGGAAGATGCCTTGTTTGAAGTTGAAAAATACCTGGATAAAGCCATTATGCTTGGTTTTCCTTCTATTAAACTGATACATGGTAAAGGTGATGGGATTTTGAGGAAAATGATCAGAGCGTATTTACGAAAATATAGCCAGGTGAATAGAATGGAAGATGAGCATGCAGATAGAGGTGGAGATGGGATTACGTATGTATATTTGAATTGATGAGTTAGATTTGAGACAGGAGATGTGAGATGGGGCAGGCGTCATCTCGACTGAAGCGTAGCGGAATGGAGAGATCTGATGTATTGGTATTGGATGTTACCATCGGGCACTGAGAAAAATCCTGTTTGCTAAACTAAACTCTATTTATCATTTAGCCTGTCAGATGGAAACATCTGACAGCACACAAACTTTATAGCCGTAACTGTGTTATTTTTAAAACGTTACGGTTATGAAAAAAAATCTTACTCTGCCTTCTTGTGGTATTATTTACCACAACTTGCAAAAAGACTGACAATAGTAATGAAGATCCAGGCTCTCTGCCTGATGTAGAATTAAAAACAAAAGTTGTTGTTTCAGGATTAACTTTACCATGGGAAATGGTATACGGACCTGATAATTTCATCTGGTTTACTGAGAAAGCAGGGAAAATTAGCCGTTTGAATCCTTCAACCGGTCAAATTACGCCATTATTAACCATTTCTGAAGTACGGACCAATGGCGAAGGAGGTTTATTGGGCATGGTCTTACATCCTGATTTCACTGATAATCCTTATGTATATGTGATTTATGGATATGGAAGCACTTACAAAGCGAAAGTGGTCCGTTATACTTATAGCGGAGGGAATTTAACCGGTCCATTGGTTTTACTCGATCAGATTCCTGCGGCTTCTATGGCTCACGCTTGTTGATCAGCGGTGGTAAATTGTTTATTAGTACCGGCGATGCATCCGATACGGCCAATCCTCAAAATATAAATTCATTGGCAGGCAAAATTTTAAGGATCAATTTAGATGGTTCTATTCCTGCAGATAATCCTTACCCAAATAATCTGGTTTGGAGCTTAGGACATCGCAATGCGCAGGGATTGGTTCAGGTGGGTAACAAAATATTTTCTTCAGAACATGGTCCGGATTCGGATGACGAAATCAATATTATTGAAAAAGGGCGAAATTATGGTTGGCCGAACATTAAAGGTTTTTGTAATGAAAGCGGTGAACAATCGTTCTGTAGTTTGAACAATGTGGCAGAGCCATTAATCAACTGGACACCTACCATTGCACCAAGTGGTTTGGCTTATTACAACAATGATTATATTCCTCAGTTTAAAAATTCGTTGTTGTTAGCGGTGTTGAAAGGAACTAAGCTGATGCAGTTAAAATTAGATGATACACAGACCAAAATTACAGCAACGAAAGATTTTTATGTGAATACTTATGGTAGGATCAGGACTGTTTGCCAATCGCCTGAAGGCAAAGTTTATATCTGTACCAGCAATGGAAGTGATGATAAGATTGTAGAAATAGCGAAATAGGCTTATTTCTTTTTATTACCCGGGCACTTTTTACAGCGTTTACCTTTTTTAAATTTTTCACAACATTTTTTGTGTTCAGCGGTACAGCTGAAAATAAAACCCATCCCTTTTTGAAATTCTGGATCAGTAGGTAATATGAACTGGCTTTCTTCTCTCTCGTAAATCATTGCTGTACAAAGGTAATGGTTATTTAGATTAATTCCAATTGATAGATATTCCTAAGAGATTTAAAATTATAATTGCTGCATTCTGAAGGCAATTTGTAATTTAGCGCACTAACCAAAAATTCATAAGATGATAAATAAAGTAGTATCTGGTGCCGAAGAGGCCATCAAAGATATATCAGATGGGGCAACCCTAATGCTTGGTGGTTTCGGGCTTTGTGGCATTCCAGAAAATTGTATCAATGCTTTGGTAAGCAAACAGGTTAAAAATTTAACCTGCATTTCCAATAATGCTGGTGTAGATGATTTTGGTATTGGTTTAATGCTAAAAAAGCGTCAGGTAAAAAAAATGATTTCTTCTTACGTAGGTGAAAATGCCGAGTTTGAAAGGCAGTTGTTAAGTGGCGAACTGGAAGTAGACCTTATTCCTCAGGGTACTTTGGCTACCCGTTGTCTTGCCGCCGGATATGGTATGCCCGCAATTTTTACCCCTGCTGGTGTAGGAACTGAAGTAGCAGAAGGTAAAGAAGTACGTAATTTTGATGGTAAGGATTATTTGATGGAATATGCATTTGATGCCGATTTTGCCATTGTTAAAGCCTGGAAAGGTGATACAGCAGGGAATTTAATCTTCAGGTCTACAAGTCGCAATTTTAATCCGGTAATGGCCATGGCAGGTAAAGTTACCATTGCTGAAGTGGAAGAACTGGTTGAAGCGGGTGAATTAGATCCTGATTATATCCATACCCCTGGTATTTATGTTCACCGGATTTTTCAGGGCAAAGAATATGAGAAAAGAATTGAGCAGCGAACGGTTAGAAAGTCTGAAGTCGAATAGCAGATTAAAATATTCAACCATTCAATTATTCACTCACTCAATCAATTAAAATTTATGTTTTCAAAAGAAGAGATCGCACAGCGCATCGCTAAAGAAATAAAAGACGGATACTACGTTAACCTGGGTATCGGTATACCTACACTGGTGGCCAACTATATCCCAAAAGGAATTAATGTGGTATTGCAATCAGAAAACGGCTTATTGGGCATGGGCCCATTTCCTTTTGAAGGAGAAGAAGATGCTGATTTAATAAACGCCGGAAAACAAACCATCACCACCTTACCTGGATCATCTATTTTTGATTCGGCCATGAGTTTCGGAATGATCCGTGCACAAAAAGTAGATTTAACTATTCTTGGTGCCATGGAAGTTTCGGAAAACGGAGACATTGCCAACTGGAAAATCCCGGGTAAAATGGTTAAAGGAATGGGAGGTGCAATGGATTTGGTGGCCTCGGCCAAAAATATCATTGTAGCCATGCAACATATCAACAAAGCCGGTGAAAGTAAATTATTGCCAAAATGTACCTTGCCCTTAACCGGTGTGAAATGCATCAAGAAAATTGTTACCGAACTTGCGGTTTTAGATGTTTTACCTGAAGGTGGTTTTAAACTTTTGGAACGTGCACCGGGGGTGAGTATCGAATTTATACAGAAATCTACAGCGGGGAGACTGGTTGTGGAGGGTGAAATTCCTGAAATGAGACTGGATTAATTGGTAGTTTGTGAGGACACAAACCGTGGCTTTATAAATCGCGGCGATTAGGACTTCGACTCCGCTCAGCCTGACCCTTTGTAATAAAAAAAGAAGTCAAGTTTTTTTAAAACTTGACTTCTTTTTTTATTGTATATCCACCAAAATACTATTCCTCAAATTATTCGAAATATCTTCTGTGATGGCGATTATTTCGTCGGGCTCATTGGTATTATTCATAACTACCTTATTGCATTGTTCGCGGTAGGGTAGCAGATATTCTTTATAGGCTGGTACTACATGGTTATGCCATTTGTACAATACGTCATCTTCCGGATAACCCCGTTCTAAGCCATCGCGTTTGATACGGCGGTCCAAAGCAACCTGTTCATCCGCATCAACGAAAATGGTATGATCCAGTAAAGCTGCGATTTCTTTAAAATGAAGGATAAAAAGCCCCTCAACAATAATAATAGGCGCCGATTTAATCTCCAGTATTTTAACTACAGCCAATGGGTTATTAAAGTTATATTCTTTTTTATAAACCACTTCACCGCTCATTAATTGCTTGATATCTCTCAAAAACTGTTCGCTATCAATGGTTGAAGGAAGATCAAAGTTGTATAACTTATTTTCTTCCTGTGTCATGTCACCGGCAGGGATGTAATAATCATCCTGTGATACCAGTGTTACTTCATCTTGTTTAAAATGATGGAGAAAGCAGTTTAGGAAAAATGTTTTGCCCGATCCGCTACCGCCGGCAATACCAATTATAAAAGGCTTTTTGTTTGAACTCATTGAGCACTATAGGTTAAATTGCAGAAAAAACGTTTGTCTAAAGCACCCAATGAATCGGCTACAGCTTTAGTCATTACAATGATAACATCTTTTGTAGATTCGTTCTCTGTAAATTTACCAACAACTTTAGCAAAGGTAGTGCGGTTGGTCATTGGATTGGTGATTTTGATTACCCTGCCTACAGGTGCTGTACGGTGTAAAACCAACATTTTTGTGCCATCCAGGTCCTGATCAGCAATCCAAACCGCGGTACCTTTTTCTTCGATCTGGCTTAAGCCATAAACACTTGGGTCGCGGCGCAGTTTAGGATCTTTAACCATGGTGCTGTCCGGTTCATTTTCCTGCTCCTCTTTTGAAATATCATTTACCGATTTTGGTTGTGGTGGTTTCGGGATAATCAGTTTTTGGTCTACCTTAATATTGTTATCATCCAGTTTATTTGCTGTTCTGATCTGAAAGGCTGTTAAATTGTATTTTTTAGCAATAGAGAAAATGTTTTCGCCAGTTGCTACAGTATGGATAAAACTTTCTTCTTTGTTTGCTACCGGTACTTCTTTTGTTTTGGTTTCAGCCTGCTTTTCTTTTGGTACCTGAACATCGGCAACAATGCCGCCCGGAACTTTTAAAACCTGTCCGATGGTAATGGCGTTATCAGGGAGATTGTTCATCGTTCTGATCTGATAAGCGGTAATGCCATATTGCTTGGCAATAGTGAATATGGTTTCGTTCCTTAAAACGGTATGCGTACCTGCTGTATCACTGGATTTATTCTCTTGTGCCGGCTTTTCTTCAACAGCAGCCGAAACTACTTTATTTTCGTCGATGTTTTTTGTTGCCGGGATTTTCAGTTTCTGACCAATACGGAGGTTATTGCCTGAAAGGTTATTCGCTTTTTTTACTTCTTCAACCGTAGTGCCGTATTTCTCGGCAATTTTTCCTAAAAACTCTTTAGGTGCAACGGTATGCTCGATCATGGTTTGATCTGAAGCCGGGCTATTGTTTACAGGTAATTCTGTATTGTTTTTTACTGGTGCTGTAACTGGCTCAGCTGCTGCAGTCTGTGTGCCGTTTTTCGCCGGAATTTTTAACACCTGTCCGATGCTTAAATTACTGCTCTTTAAATTATTTAAAGCCTTAATTTCATTTATTGTAGTACCATATTTTTCGGCCAGCATGTTCAAATTTTCTTTCGGCTTAATGGTGTGTTCTATCACACTGGCCGTTGAAGAAGTTGTTTCTGCATTTGGTGATCCACTAGCTGTAAAAGGAATATTTGTAGGGACTTTGATGATTACCCCGACCTGTAAGTATTTGTTCTCGTTAAAAGCCATGATATCCTTGGGTGATACATTGTATCTTCTTCCGATAGAATAATAAGTGTCTTTTGCTACGGTTTGGTGAACGATCAGTTTTTTGCCTTTGTTATTTTCTACACCGATAGAGTCTCTTGCTGTGTTGGCCCTGGCATTTGCAATATTCAGCGCAAATAACACTACAGCAGATAAATATATTTTATGCATTTATTTTTATCTAAATTTCTAAGTCAAAGGGAGCAATTATACGAATAATATTGTTAACCATCTCATGTTTTACCACTCGTTTTCAGGTAAAAACAAGATAAATCATACCTTATTATTTTGATATGCTGTTCATTAACAAATGTTTATAAAATTTTTGTTTATATGATAATGAATATTAAACGGTTTAATAAATAGCGTATTGTTCAAAAGACAAAATTGAGCAAAACTTTTCTAAATTTGAGTTGTTACGTTGACATTAAAATACATCATAAATTATAATAAAATGGACGCTAAAGAAATAAGCTTAAACGAAAAAGAAGTTAAACCAGTTGTTGATCTGTTAAATGATTATTTAGCTAATTACCACATTCATTATCAAAAATTAAGAGGTTGCCACTGGAACATTAAAGGACAGAATTTTTTTACGCTTCATGTTAAGTTCGAGGAATTATATACAAATGCTCAGCTAACTATTGATGAGATTGCAGAGCGTGTATTAACCTTAGGTAAAGCACCACATAGCCGTTTTGCTGATTATATTAAAGAATCTAAAATTAAAGAGATTGATACCATTGGTATGAAAGATCTTGATATGGTAGATGCCATTTTAGATGATATGGCTTCACTGATCGAATTGGAAAGGGAGCTTTTAGAAGCTACTGATGAGGCTGGCGACGATGGTTCTAACGATATGGTGAACCGTTTTATGCAGTTTAAAGAAAAAAATACCTGGATGTTACGTTCTTTTGCCGGAAAAAAATAACCAGGGATTGGTAGGTTAAAAGCCTTATATAAGTAGCTTAATTGTAAAATCTGCTTATATGGGGCTTTTTTGTTTCATTGGAAATCTAAATATTTATCTTTGGGAATGGCGTACAAAAGTTTAGCAGAATGTGTTTCCGATCTTGAAAAGCACGGTCATTTAATCAGAATCAAAGAAGAAGTAGATCCTTACTTAGAAATGGCCGCCATCCATTTAAGGGTTTACGAAAAGGAGGGACCGGCACTGTTATTCGAAAAAGTTAAGGGGAGCCCTTTTCCTGCGGTTTCTAATCTATTCGGAACTTTAGAAAGATCAAAATTCATTTTTAGGGATACCTTGCCAAAGGTGCAGCAATTGGTTTCTTTAAGAAACGATCCTATAAAAGCATTGAAAAATCCTTTTAAATATGCAGGTTCGGCAATGTCGGCTTTATCAGCTTTGCCGCTCAAAACACCTTCTGCAAAAAATAAATTTTTAAAAACAAGCATCAGTCAGTTGCCTCAGATTGTTAACTGGCCGATGGATGGTGGCCCATTTGTTACCATGCCACAGGTTTATACTGAAGATATAGATAAACCAGGTGTACTTAATGCTAATTTAGGGATGTACCGTATTCAGTTAGGAGGAAACGATTATATCCAGGATAAAGAAATTGGTTTGCACTATCAGATCCACAGGGGGATAGGCGTGCACCAATCGAAAGCGAATGCCCTTGGACAGCCTTTAAAAGTAAGTGTTTTTGTCGGAGGTCCACCTTCACATCCTTTGGCTGCCGTAATGCCATTGCCGGAAGGTTTGTCGGAAATGACTTTTGCCGGTGCCCTTGGCGACAGGCGCTTCCGTTATTTTTATGATGATGAAGGTTTCTGCATCTCTGCTGATGCCGATTTTATCATCACCGGCACCGTTTATCCAAATGAAAATAAACCAGAAGGACCATTTGGTGATCATTTGGGTTATTATAGCTTAACACACCCATTTCCTTTAATGAAAGTGCACAATGTGTACCATAAAAAAGATGCGATATGGTCGTTTACTGTTGTTGGTCGCCCACCGCAGGAAGATACCAGTTTTGGTGCATTGATTCATGAGATTACAGGTTCGGCCATTCCACAGGAAATACATGGTTTAAAAGAAGTTCATGCCGTAGATGCTGCTGGCGTGCACCCTTTACTTTTTGCCATCGGTAGCGAACGTTATACGCCATATTTAAAAGAAAGAAGACCACAGGAGATTTTGACCATTGCCAACCACATTCTGGGTAAAAATCAGTTGAGTTTGGCCAAATACCTTTTTATAGCGGCTAAAGAAGATGATCAGCAACTGAGTACACATCATATTGAAGATTTTATCAAACATATATTACAGCGGATTGATTTAACAAGAGATATCCATTTTTATACCAATACCACCATTGATACGCTGGATTACAGTGGCGACGGATTAAACAGTGGTTCGAAAGTGGTGATTGCTGCAGCAGGTAATCAAAAAAGAGAATTGTGGAGTCATGTTCCTGAGGGACTGAAATTGAGTGAGGCTTTTTATCAGCCCAAAATTGTCATGCCAGGCGTTTTGGTTTTAGCGGCTAATAAATACCTGAATCCAGAGAAAACAGCTGCAGAAATTGCGATGCTGAACATGGCCCTGATTGATCAGGATTTATCTGGTCTGCCTATAATTATATTGGCCGATGATGCTGAGTTTACAGCTGCCAATATTGATAATCTGGTTTGGGTAGCTTTTACCAGGAGCAATCCGGCAGCAGATATATATGGTATCAACGATTTTACCATTAATAAACATTGGGGATGTAAAGGCTCGTTGATTATTGATGCAAGGAAAAAGCCCCACCACGCACCTGAATTAATTAAGGATGGAGTGGTAGAGGCTAAGATTGATGAAATGGGTAAAGAAGGTGGAGCGTTATTTGGGGTGGTGTAAGTGGTTTATCATCTTAATAAGCTTTAATTTTAGATTTAGATATTCCAAAGTTTATTCCAGCTAATGCGATAATATTATTTACTTCACTAAAATTTTTTCCAAATGTGGTCGTAAAATAAATATTATCAGAAAGCTTGTAGCTACCTATTATGGCAATCCTGTCATCAGAACCATTGTTTTTAGTCAGATTAAACCTTTGCAGATATTCAAGTGATAGACAGAATTTTAAAATATCATAATTCAATCTGGTTCCAACATCTAATAAATCAGCTTTAGCAGTATAATCTTCAAATTTTTCATTATTTATATACCTCGTAACAGCCGTAATATAAAAATTATCGCCTTTGGGTCGCCAGTTAAAAGAGAGCCACGTAGCCCATCTGTTTATTTTTGCATCACTAAAAGAATTTGTATTGGACCCCCCACCAATTGCTCCTGCGGCATCTATAGTAAAAATTGGGTTGCCTATTAACCCTGAGTAGATTTTTTGTAATGCTGTAATTTTGGTCGTATCAAGAATGGCTAGTGCATTTTCAATTTCAGTTTTAATCGAATCTAGTTTGTTAAGAATCTCTTTGTTGTACGATTGAAATAATCTTGTTCGTATACCACCTGCGATATAGCTTGAAGTATCAGTTTTTACTGTGGCTGCGGAAATCGAAAAATTATATAATATGGGCATTCTATTCTTGTACATTTTTTCTGCTGAAAGCTTAGGGTGGTTAACCAGCCAAAATGGTGCAAATTCCATAGCACCGCCCTTACCTTGTAATAAGCCTAAAACATTTACTCCAAAACCTTGTGGTGTAGTTGGTTTTTCAATTGATGATGGTGTTTTATCTAGTAGAATAAAACCCGGCGAAGAGGGGGTTTCCAAATTCTGAAAAGTTATTTTATCGGATATTGATTGTGCAGACACCTTGTTGATGTTAAAGCCGATAATAAAAAATAATAATGTTAGAAGCATAAGTCTGTATTTACCTTTAAAACTTGCGATTCCATTTTCTGGAGCTTCTCCAACATCGATTTTCGTAAATAAGACCTTATTCTCTAGATTAAGAATGGTTGTCGTAATTACGCATTTATTTGTAAATTGATTTACGTCCAGTACGTTTGTTTCTATCTCTATTTCTTTATTTACTAGATTGTTGGAATCGCCTATAAAAGTGTATTGCGTTAAATTCCCTTTGGCAAGTTGTTGTGCACCAAGCATAACTTTAGAACCGCCAATCTGTCCGTTTCCAATTTGAATAGACAGAAAAATTTTGTCCTGTTCAGCAATTCCATTGAATTGTCTTACTTCTGGCTCAAGTTGATATTTTTTGATTTCCATTTTAGTTGAATTAAAGGGTAAGTGCTTGTTAGAAAGGTTGGTGAAGTGATTTTCGTAAAATTATTTTTTATTCAAATAATTTTAATTTAGTTGTCATCCTGATTGGCAGAAGGAGCCAATAAGCCAGCCAATGCACCAATTACCGCAGAACCGATTGAAGCTATAATGGTAATTACTTTATCAGCAGCCTGTATCTCTTTAACATTAATTAAAATACCTGTAGTGACAACCAATAAAACTAGACTTAATGCACTAACAACCAGTCTGTATATCCAGACATCATTTTTAGGATTGGACGCTGCATTTTTAATTAAGGTATCCTGCGGATTGGCTTCAAATTCCTGTTTTAGTCCTGGCTTTTGGTCAAGATCTTTGATAAAAGATTCGACTTTGTTTAATGAGAGTTTTGTCATGATTTTAGGTTTTTAGTTTCTTGTTGATTAACCCATCATATTTGTAATGGGATACAAAAAATGATCGATTTACTCTGCCATCTTTCTTATCCAAAGCTAGTTTTGAAAGCCTATCCAAATCAAGCGTGAAAACATGCGAATTTATACGCGTGAAAACCGCAATGAGTTGCCGTGAAATCACGGTATTTTAAAATAAATGGAAGATGGAAAAAGAAAGTAAAAAGTAATTTTAAATGTATTATATCTTGGTTTTTAGGTGGCTAAAATGCTGTTTACATAGCTGATGCATGGTTTTAGGATTTTCAATTTCAAATTCTGATCGTGTATATTTAGGTATAAGTTATTTTATAAACCTCAAACTAAATTAAAAGCTATGAAACCTTTACCGTGTACTTTTGTAACCAAACAAGAAAGCAATTATCGTGAACAATGGTTTAATTATTATAAGTATCCTATACTTAATACCATTACATCGTTGCAAGAAGGAATGCAAGAAAACAACAGACTGGATTTTGAGAATATCGTAAGTGCTATTGAGTTTTTTAAGCTTCTGAAAGAAAATCTTAAAGCTAAGGATGATGGTGTTAGGGTATATTTTGCCTCCCCATCTAGTGATGGAACTGTAACAAGAGGTAAATGTGGTCTACTAACACTCATTTTCGGAATAACTGAAGGTGTTGATAAAGTTGATAATAAAAATTACTTCGCTTATAATGGAAAAACTTTTGATAAGGTTCAAGAAGATCAGGCAAGAATCTGGGTTCATAATTATCAAAATGTAAAACGTGGTATGCTTTTCGAAACGCTATCGGAAAATGATAGATTAAATCATTACCAGGAAACTAAGCATATATGGTTTAGCTTAATTCAGATAACGGAAACAATTGAAGAAATGGAAATCCAAAATGCAAAGCCTGGAAATATGGTAACTGGGTTTGGTATCCGTTTCGTATCTTATACCAATCTAGCTTATTCATTTCCAAAACCAGTACCAAATCAGGAAGAAAGAAAACAGCGATTAACTATTGCTTTTACCTTTATGAGTGGAAAAAAGGATATTGGGATAGAAGATATTGATAGCGATGAATTTAATGAAAGACTTGAGGTAACTATGAATGGATTTCGTGGAGATACTTTTGATACCGGAGATCCCACTCCACCGCCATCAACCGATAATATGGCAGCACTTGATGTCTCAGATAAATAGTAAATGCTTATTTTAGATACATATTAAATTTATGTATCTTAAGTATTTATATCTCGTCTCTTTAGCAATCTCCTCATTAGTAGGTGTTTGCTTTCGATTAAAATTAACAAAGCAGCTAAAAACGGTTGCTTTGTTATCTGTTTATACTTTTTTGCTTGAGCTTAGTGTATTCTTATTTAAGCAAGAGTTTGGTTATGAGGGTAATACGCTACCCCAGTATAATTTTTTTATTTTGATAGAATTTATGTTTTACGCCTATTTCTTTAAACAGATTATCAAAAATGTTTACTTACAAAAAGTAATAAAATTATTCTTAGTAATGTTCCCGGTTCTTTGGTACATATTTAGTTTTTACTGTTTTAATATACTACAGTGGAGTAGCTATGCTTTTGTGTTTGGTGGAACATTTATTATCTTTTTTGCACTTATTTATTGCTATGAAAAATTAACTTCCGAAGAAACTACATCACTTTTTAGTGAGGGTGAATTCTGGATTGCTATAGGTTTAATTGTTTATTACACCTGCGTTGTACCCTATATGGGGATGTTCCATTATTTGACAGAAAACTATGAACAACTTGCCGTTAAACTAAAGAAATTAAATTTAATAACCAATATTATTATGTATTGTTTATTTGCCTACGCCTTTATATGCACAACGATCAAGACAAAGAAGTCCTCTTTGTAATTATTCCCAGTATCATTATTTTTTTTGCACTTAGTAGTGCGATTGTTTTCTTTATGCTCTATTTTCAGAAAAAGAAATTCCAGTATGCAAAAGAAAAAGGAGAGCTGGAAAAACAATATGGTGAGCAATTGCTGCAATCGCGGCTCGAAATGCAGGAGCAGACTTTTGAAACAATAAGTGAAGAAATACATGATAACGTTGGGCAGTTACTAAGTTTGGCTAAACTGCAATTGAGCATTCTGGAGCAAAAAGAAATCAGCGATAAATCATTGATCACTGAAATTAAAGGAAATGTAGGCAATGCCCTTACCGATTTACGTGATATTGCGAAAAGTTTGAGTACAAGCCGTATCCAGGAATTAAGTTTGTTGCAGGCGGTAGAACAGGAACTACAGCGCATAGGCAGGGCAGGAGTTATTGTTTGCAAAGTTGAGGTAACCGGTAACGAACAGCAGATTGCAGAACAGAAGAAAATCATCATCTTCCGGATTGTACAGGAAAGTTTACAAAATATATTAAAACATGCCCAAGCCACCGCAATTGATGTTGGATTTGATTTTTCGGAACAGCTCAATATAACCATCAAAGATAATGGTGTCGGTTTTAGTGCAGGTGAAAAAGAGAAAATTGAGACTGGGTTGGGACTTCAGAATATTGTAAAACGCGCTACACTAATTATGGGAGAAGTTATAATCAACAGTGTGATTAATAATGGAACTAAAATTATCTTAACCATTCCTTATGTCTGACCAGATTAAAAATATAGCCTTAGTTGATGATCACGTTTTGTTTAGAAAAGGATTGGCCGCTTTGATCAGCTATTTTCCATCCTACAACATATTATTTGAAGCTGCTAATGGAAAAGATTTTATCAGGCAGTTAAAAATATACGATGTACCTGATATTGTATTGTTGGATATCAACATGCCCGAGATGGATGGGTATAGTACGGCTTCGTGGCTGCGGACAAATCATCCGGAAGTAAATATACTTGCTCTAAGTACCATGGATGCAGAAACTGCCATTATTAAAATGATTACTAATGGTGCCAAAGGTTATGTACTAAAAGATGCCGAGCCTGAAGAGCTCAAGCGTGCTTTTGACGAGGTGATCAGTAAGGGGTATTTTTATAATGACCTGGTTACGAGGAAAGTTATGCAGTCATTAAGTTCGTTAGCTACAAATTCGAAAATATCAGAATTCGTAAAACTTACAGAAAGGGAAATGGACTTTCTGAAATATACCTGTACCGAAAAAACGTATAATGAAATTGCGGCTGAAATGTTTGTGAGTCCGCGTACCATTGATGGTTATAGAAATTCCTTATGCGAAAAATTACAGTTAAAAAGTCGCACAGGATTGGCTTTGTATGCGGTGAAGCATGGAATAGTTAAAATTTAGAGATCATTTTAAATGATATCATCCTATAAACTGTTCTGAGGGTTAAGTCACTAATTGGAGATAATTTGAGATTCTAGCTAAAAATTTCGATTTTTAGCCAGATCATCCAAATATGCTTTCAAAATTTCAAATCCTCTTTACCTGCATCATGCTTTTATTAGTAAAGGCAAAGGCGCAGGATGTAAAACTTGATAGTGTGGCGTTAAATATTAACCGCTATGGTTTAGAAACGGCTCAATCTAATCTGTTCGTTCATTTCGACAAAACTGTATACACCAATAATGATCAGGTTTGGTTTACCGGATATCTGCTTAAAACGATTACGAATTTAGATCAATACCACACCCTTTATTTATCATTGATCAACAACAATGATAGCAGTGTCATAATCCAGGATAAATTTTTGATTGAAAAAGGAGTTGCATGTGGTGCACTTACTTTGCCTGACTCACTTCCGGGTGGTTCCTATCGTTTTGTGGCGAATACCAATATTAAAAAGGATAATCAGCCAGATGGCGGATTTGTGCAACCCATTATCATTAAATCTACTACTGTAAATCCGTTAACAGCCAGTATTTCTCTTTTTAAAGCGTATGATGAGCAAAGCAAAAATGGGACAGCATTGTTAAAAGTTTTATCCAGCGATAACCGTTTTGTTGAAAATGCAGAAATAAAATATCAGATCGGTAAGGACAAACAAACATTGCTCACTGGTTCAGCTAAAAGCAGCATAATTGGTGAACTGATGATTAACTTTCCTGCGGATAAAATTACAGCGGATAATAATCAACTTAATGTTTCCATCAAAAAAGGTAAAGATATCAGGCACATCAAGTTTAATCTTCCGGTAAGGAACCGTTCAAATTATCAGATTCAGTTTTACCCTGAAGGAGGTTACCTGGTTGAGCGCTTAACCTCGAAGGTAGGTTTTGAAATTAAAAACCTGGAAGGCACTGCAATAAAAGCAGCGGGTGTCTTGTATGAAAATGATATGGTAATTGATACCCTCGAGAGCAATTCTACAGGGCTTGGTTCATTTTCAATCTGTCCACAGCCATCAAAAAAGTATTATGTTAAACTTTTTGGTAATGAACAGGGAGGTATCAGTTATCATTTACCTGCGGCATTAAAACATGGAGCTGTTTTAGAAGCAGGCACGGCAATAGCCGAAAATGAATTCAGGCTACAGCTGGAGGCCAGTAGCAATCAAAAAGTTCATGTTCTGGTGCATAATTTCGCTGATGTTTTTTTGTATGACGATTTAATTTTGGCAGCTGGTAAAACCCAAAACATAAGATTTGAATTAGATTTTGTACCTATTGGACTAAATTCCGTAACTATTCTCGACAGTAACTACCGGCCGATGGCCGAAAGGATTTTCTTTGCACATTACGACATGCTTAATCAGACCGAATTATCGACAGATAAAAATGAATATGGCACAAGAAATCAGGTGAATTTAAAATTGAACGTAAGTGGTAAAAGTAAAGCCCCGCTTACAGCACTGGTTTCTGTTTCATGTACCCAGGCCAATAGGATTTCAGTTGGGAATAACCAGAATATTGTCGATTATTTTTATTTACAACAACATTTAAAACCTCTTCCTAACCGACCGATGGGTTTAAAGTATGTGGATCAGAATTATGTGAATGATGTACTTCTGATTAAAACCTGGAGCAGGTATAAGTGGCCTGAAGAAGAGGTAGTTGATAAAAAATCAGTACTTTCGAGCTTTGAATATCATGGTGAAATTACCAGAAGAAAAAAGTTACTGACCAGCCCCATAGGCTTAACAACAATAGCAGGTGAAAACCTTAATTTTCTGGATACAGACAGTGCAGGCAGATTTAATATTCCATTTAATCATCTCCTGATTAAAGAACCGAAAACCCAGGTTTGGCTGGGAATGGTTGCCGATAGATATGATCTTTACTCGCTTGAAATAAATAACCCGCAAGAAGAACTGACAAAACACATTTTAAAGCAAAATTTTGAGCTTCCCCATGTAAGAGCTGAAGTACTGAATAATGCTTATCAAAGCATCACTTCGGCTGCTGGTATCAAACTTAAAGAAGTGGTGATAACTAAGAATAATCAAAACACTGATTATGCCAAAAGAACTTATAATAAATGTGGTGATTATGTTTGCAGGTATAACATTCTAAACTGCCCTAATCATATTGCGGATGCTGGCAGTAGAAGTCCGGTAATTGGTAAAACTTATTCTGACGGGAAAGGTGGTGAAATCATTTACCCGGGATGTTTGGAGGCAGAGCGTAAGCCTAATATTACCATCCTCAAGGGAATCAATCTTGCCAAAGAGTTCTATGTGTCTGATATTAATAACAAAAACGAACCCATCAGTTTTTCAACGGTGTATTGGAACTATCAGGTAATGATTAAAGGTGAAACATCCATTAGTTTTAATACGGGCGATTTAACCGGACCATTTAAAATTATTGTACAAGGCGTAACGGATGGGGGAGTAGTTTATGGGGAGAAAGAAATTATGGTGAAGAATAAATAAAAACGGCCTCAGTGTTTAACTGAAGCCGTTTCTGTATGGTGTTTTCAAAATTTAAAATCTCACTCCAAAAGTTAAAAATACATTGTTCCTTTTGCTTTTCACATCAGCAACGGGCTCAGAATAATCATCCAATAAATAAGGGCTTGAACTGAAATTTGTTTTGTAGTTCTGGTATGCCACATCGAAATAGTAATTGTCAATGCGATAACCAAGTCCACCAGTATAGTATTGACCCTGATAAAATTTATTATCGCCACCTTTAACACCGTTTCCATTTACGCCGTAACCTGCACGTAAACTCAATTCGTTGGTTACTTTTACTTCAGCACCTACTCTATAGTTAACAGCTTCTTTATAAGATGCTTTAATAAATGCATTATTATCGTTAATTGTGGTACGGTCAGATCCATTAGAATCAGAAAAACGCATCGAAGAATAATCTACATAATCCACATCAGCTGATATTAATGCAGTACCTGCAATTACGTAACTGATACCTGCAGAAGCTTTTAAAGGTGTACGCAAATTATAAGTAAATGAATAATATTGAGTTGGGTTGTTCGAATTAGTTGGCCCGGTATTAGCATTTCCAGCAGTAGTAGCCTGTAAAGTCTCACTGGTATTGTCTTCAATATTCATCCAGGTTGGAGTCTGGAAGTTTAAACCGATCCTTAACTCGCTAACTGGTCTGAAAATAGCACCCAATTTTAAATTGAAGCCACCACCTTTAGTTTCCTGATTCCTATAGTGGGTAAGATTATAATTTTCATTTCCGTTGTAGGTAGGAACAGCGTCGCCATCATTGTAGGAGTTAACCACACCTGATTCTGTGAAGGTAGCATCGCTGGTGTATTTTACATTCACAAAACTGGCTGTTGCACCAATATATACCTTATTTCCAAAGTTTAACGCACCTGCAACATTAAATTCTGAAGTCGAACCTAGACGTGCCTCATCCCAGTTTTGCTTAAAATTCGTATTGTTATAAGGCTCTGCAGAATATTTGTTAGGAAAAGTGGGGGTGTTTTTATTGATAAGAAAACTGTTATAAGCATCACCCGCGATGCTGTTTGTTACCCCGAAATTATTGGCCTGATCTACGTAAGAATCCCTTATCGAGCTGTTTGTATTGGTTCCGTTGTAACTGATATTATTTAAAAAATCGTTATTTCGGGTATAACTTAAACCAAATACTGTACTCACTAAACCTTTATCTACATCAGATCCTTTCATTTTGGCAGCAGGGCTGTAGAATACTACGCCAATATTGTTCAGATTAATCTGGCTTTTATTAGCTTTTGTATTATTTCCTAAATATGCACTATTATTTGATACTGAATTAAATTCTGGAGTAATACTAAATTCTGATTTGGTAAATAAACCTAAACCCGCAGGGTTAGCATTAATTGAACCAATATCGCCACCAACACCAATTTGCGCGCCGCCCATTCCTTTAAACCGGGCAGAGGTACCATAATTGGTTTGAGAGAAACGGAACGCATCAGGCGCGTAACTTTGGGCGTATGTTGTTCCCATAGCAGCTACTGTAGCTACTAGAGAAGCCAGGATGATTTTTTTCATTTGTGTGTTTTGATTTTATAATTAACCTCTTCCAGCTCTTGATGGCCTTGAGCCACCGCCGCCTCCGCCGCCATTAGAACCACCGCCTCCTCCGCCATTTGATGGTGGAGGTGAATAAGTTGGTCTGCTCTCGGTTCTTGCAGGTGGATTATAGCTCTCGTTTCTGGTAGGTCTGCTGCTTTGTGTACCTTGAGGTGCATAACCATCATTCCTGGTCGGTCTGCCACTTTGATTGCCTTGGTTTTGGGTATACCCACCTTGGTTTCTTACAGGTCTGCCAGCATTGTTATTTGGTGAATAAGAAACACCGTTTGGATTACTTATGCCAGATCTACTTGGTCTGCCTGCATTTCCTGCAGTGTTTCCATATCTTGGCACGCCTCTGTCATTACTTCCAGGTCTTGGTCTGTAGCTACCGCTATTGGTATACACACCACCACCATAGTATCCACCGCCGATACCCCAGCCTCCGCCGTAATATCCGCCGCCCCAACCGTAACGGTCATAGTATGAATTAGGTCCCCATGAATTCCAACCATAAGGATTGTTCCATCCGTAACCATAGTTACCATAATAGAACGGGTTATTCCAGATACTTCCGTAGCCATAACCCATACCGAATCCGCCGCCCCAGCCACCTAAGCCATAACCGTTGCCCCAACCCAATCCAATCCCTAAATAATTGGATGGTCCGTAGCTGCTACCGTAATAATAGTTGTCGAAATATGGATCATAGTAGCCCTGAAAGCTGTAACCATTGTAAAAACGGTTGATCCTTGAAGAGTAATCCATATCATAATAAGGATTACTTGTGCCATAATATTCATCATATTCTTCCTGACCCTGGGCCTGATATTGCTGGCCTTGCCGGTTCTGAGGTTGAGGTGCCATTTCCACCTCCCTGGCTTTCGCTACAGAGTTATAAACATCATCAGCAGGCTTGGTTTGAGCCAATTTTGATGTAGAGCATGAAGCCACCAACCCAGCAGCAGCAATCATAACAATGGGTAAAAATTTAATTGGTTTCATTGTGTTTATATTAGTTGTGTGTGTTCACGAATATTGATAAACAGGTTTCAAAAGTAACTAATTCTTAACTATTTACTTAGTCTAAAAACGTTAAATTATAATTGATATCAATTCTTAATCGTTTGTAGGCATAAATTTATAAATTTGCTATCGAATTTTACACTTTTTAACGTACAAATTACGTTCCAAATACATAACATGAGCAAAGAAATTACAAGTAGAGAAGCCGATTATTCCCAGTGGTATAATGATATCGTGATTAAAGCAGACCTGGCAGAACATTCTGCAGTACGTGGTTGTATGGTTATCAAGCCGAATGGCTATGCTATTTGGGAAAAAATGCAGGCTGTTTTGGATAAAATGTTTAAGGATACAGGCCATCAAAATGCCTATTTCCCTTTATTCATCCCAAAGTCATTTTTCTCCAAGGAAGCTTCTCACGTTGAGGGCTTTGCGACAGAATGTGCCGTTGTAACACACTATCGTTTAAAAAATGACGGTAACGGGAATATTGTGGTTGATGAAACTGCTAAACTGGAAGAGGAATTGATTGTTCGTCCGACTTCAGAAACAATCATCTGGAATACCTACAAAGGATGGATTCAATCATACCGTGATCTTCCAATATTGATCAATCAATGGGCGAATGTAGTAAGATGGGAAATGCGTACCAGATTATTTCTACGTACTGCTGAATTTCTGTGGCAAGAGGGGCATACTGCACACGCAACCGCAGAAGAGGCAATTGAGGAAACAGAACGCATGTTACACATTTATGCCGATTTTGCCGAAAACTGGTTAGCCGTTCCGGTAATCAGAGGTCGTAAATCGCCAAATGAACGTTTTGCAGGGGCGCTAGATACTTATTGTATTGAGGCTTTGATGCAGGATGGTAAAGCTTTGCAAGCAGGAACATCTCACTTTTTAGGCCAGAATTTTGCTAAAGCTTTTGATGTTAAGTTTACAGGTAAAGATGGAAAATTAGATCATGTTTGGGCTACATCATGGGGCGTTTCTACACGTTTAATGGGTGCATTAATTATGGCCCACAGTGATGATTCCGGATTGATTATTCCACCAAAACTGGCGCCAATTCAAGTGGTTATTGTTCCAATTTATAAAGGCGATGAGGACCTGTCTAAAATTTCGGCATACGTTAACGAGCTAATCATGCGTTTAAAAGGCATGGGGATCTCGGTAAAATATGACGACAGGGATACGCAGCGCCCGGGCTTTAAATTTGCTGATTACGAGTTAAAAGGTGTGCCAGTGCGTATTGCGATCGGCAGTCGTGATTTGGAGAATAAAACCGTAGAAATTGCCCGCAGAGATACCAAAGTAAAACAAACTGTACCGCAGGAAGGTCTGGATATATACATTGCCAAATTACTGGAAGATATTCAGCAAAGCATGTTCAGCAAGGCATTAGCTTATCGGGATGAGCATATTACGGAAGCTAATAGTTACGAAGAGTTTCAGGAACTGTTAGATACAAAAGCTGGTTTTATTGCTGCACACTGGGACGGAACACCAGAAACGGAACAAAAAATTAAAGAGGAAACAAAAGCAACCATCCGTTGTATTCCTTTAGATAATAAACTGGAAGATGGTGTTTGTATTTATTCTGGCAAGCCATCTATTCAGAGAGTGTTGTTTGCAAGAGCTTATTAGGTAGATTTGAGATGTGAGATTTGAGATGAGATGTAATCTCACATCTCCTGTCTCAAATCTAGTTTCTCACATCTCCTGTCTCAAATCCAGTTTCTCACATCTCAAATCTTAAAAAAAATGAAATTCGCAACTAAAGCCATACATGCAGGCCAGGAGCCTGATCCAACAACAGGTGCTGTAATGACACCAATATATCAAACCTCTACCTATTGGCAAAAATCTCCTGGAGATAACAAAGGGTACGAGTATTCAAGAGGTACCAATCCAACACGTAAAGCTTTGGAAGATTGTTTAGCTGCTTTGGAAAATGCTAAATATGGCCTGGCATTTTCGAGTGGAATGGGCGCTACAGATGCAGTACTGAAATTATTACAGCCAGGCGATGAAGTAATTACCGGAAATGATCTTTATGGTGGTTCTTACCGCATTTTTACTAAAATCTATACCAAATACGGGATCAAATTTCATTTTCTGGATCTTTCTAAGCCAGAGAATATGCTGCCGTATATTAACGATAAGACGAAACTGGTATGGATAGAAACACCTACCAATCCAACAATGCAGATTATCGACATTGAAGGCGTAGCAAAAATTACCAAAGAGAAAAATTTGATATTGACAGTTGATAATACTTTTGCGTCGCCATACCTGCAGAACCCTATCGATTTAGGCGCTGATATTGTAATGCACTCGGTAACCAAATATATTGGCGGTCACTCTGATGTGGTGATGGGCGCTTTGGTAACCAATGATGAACAATTGTATAAAGACCTTTGGTTTATTTACAATGCCTGTGGTGCAACGCCTGGTCCACAAGATGCTTTCCTGGTTTTGAGGGGAATTAAAACACTTCATTTAAGGATGAAAGCACATTGCGAAAATGGCGAACGTATTGCGCATTATTTAAAAACACATCCAAAAGTTGATAAAATCTATTGGCCGGGTTTTGAAGATCATCCTAACCATGATGTTGCTAAAAAGCAGATGCGTGGCTTTGGAGGTATGATTTCGATTACCCTGAAAGGAGCTGATTTGGAAGAAACTTTCAGGATCTCCTCTAATTTTAAAGTATTTACGCTTGCTGAATCTTTAGGTGGGGTAGAGTCACTGATCAATCATCCGGCTACCATGACACATGGCTCTATCCCGAAAGAGGAGAGAGAAAAGGTTGGTGTTACCGATAACTTACTTCGTTTAAGTGTTGGGGTAGAGGATATCGACGATCTTTTAGAAGATCTCGAAAGGGCATTGGTATAAAATTTCAATCGGGCATTTTGATTAGCATTTGCCCGGTTTTTTTTGTAAAGCCATTTCTATTCCAAAGTTAATGTTTGTCCGGCTTTACACTAAATCTTTTTTGTTGAAGTACCTGCTTCATTAAAATCTGCAAAACAAAAAAGGATACCGTTTCAATCCGGTTTAGGTTGCCAAACTTGTGCTGCTATTTTCGTTTAAATAATTACTTATATGCAATTTCTGGAGCTGAAAAATTTTCTTGATAGCAAAGTTGAACAGTATAATCAGCCTGATTTTATAGCAAACGATCCGGTTTGTATTCCGCATCTTTTCGAGAAAAAGCAGGATATTGAAATTTCAGGTTTTTTTGCTGCGGTTTTGGCCTGGGGGCAACGGAAGACGATTATCAATAAATGTCGGGAGTTGCTTGAACGGATGGATAATGCACCCCACGATTTTGTGATTCACCACAGTGATGATGATTTAAGGCGTTTGCTAAATTTTAAACACCGCACCTTTAACGATACGGATCTACTCTATTTTATCTCGTTTTTTAAACAGCATTATCAAAATTTTGATAGCCTGGAGCAGGCCTTTATTCCTCAACAGGATATTTTTAGATCTGAATACCTGGAAATTTCTTCAACAAAGCGGAGTGTAGAAGTTTCTTCTATCGCTGATCTCCATTTTACGATTGAGCAGGCATTGAACCATTTCAGGTCCTATTTTTTCTCATTGGAAGATTTTCCGCACCGTACTAAGAAACACATTTCTTCACCGCAACAAAAATCGACGTGCAAGCGCTTGAACATGTTTTTAAGGTGGATGGTCAGGGCTGATGATAAAGGTGTTGATTTTGGGATCTGGAATACGTTAAAATCTAAAGATCTGATTTGCCCATGCGATGTGCATGTAGATAGGGTAGGGCGCTTGCTCGGTCTCATTAACCGTAAGCAAACAGATTGGTTAACAGCCGTAGAATTAACCACTCATTTAAAGGAATTTGATCCTTTAGATCCGGTTAAATATGACTTTGCTTTATTTGGTCTTGGCGTTGAAAAGGAGTTTTAGGGTGTTTTTAAATTTATAAATAAATAAAAACTTCTTTTTTAAAATCAATGTTCTTATTATTACGTAGTGATTCTCTTACTTAAAAGAGAAAATCGTCTATCCAAACGGTAATTTCTATGATCGCAGTTAACTTATCTGATGAGGAGAGGTGGAAGAAATATAATAATTTTTCGCCTTTAATTGATGTTTTTAAAAAGTTTCATCCACTAAATGATGAAATAGAAAGGCGCATTAACCAGCATACATTTCCGATTAGTTATAAAAAGAACAAATACCTGGTTTCTCCGGTTGACCGCAATAAATTTTTATTTTTGATTGTAAAAGGGGTGGTGAGGGGATTTATAAAAGATGGAAGTACCGAAATTACCACCTGGATTGCAAAAGAAAATGAAGTGGTGGGAACAATACGTAATTTATGGGTAGAAGGTGATTCGGAAGAGTATTTGCAGGCGTTGGAAGATGTGGATTTAATTGCCATTCCGCATGTATTGTCAGATTACCTGTTTGAAAACTTCGCTGAAGCCAACATTGTGGGCAGAAAAATGATGGAGTTATATTACCGTTCGGCAGAGGAGCGTGCCTATCTTTGTAGGATTTCTTCTGCAGAAAAAAGATATAAACGATTTCTGGTTTCTTTTCCTGACCTGATAAACCGCGTTTCCTTAAAACACATCGCATCCTTTCTGGCCATCAGGCTGGAAACACTCAGTCGTATCCGGGCTAAGATCTAATCATTTTTCAAATTTCCGGTAGTCACTATCATGTGCAAACGGAATCATCGTGTCTAAGAAAATACTACAGGTATTCGAGGGGTGCAAGAAAATCGATAGTACGCTGATACGTGCGGGCACTCATTAAAAATTGAGACAACCAACTTAGGGTCTCATAACTAAACTGACTTCCCTTGTTTTTGTTCATCTGGTTGCCAAAATTCGATTAATACCAACATTAAAACGATTAGTGTTGTGGGCACAGTCAGGCATTTGGGTATGACTTCAGGCCAAACATTGCCTGTTTAATTACCATAATATAGGCAGTATTGATTACAGGTCGAGGTGTTTTGAGGCCTACTAAATCTTTATTTGTACTATTGACTATTAACAAAAATATTTTCTGTTACCCTTGCTCAATTGGCGATTACAAAGGCTATAGCCGTGAAAAGCATGAGATTTCCTCATCATATTCTTGGGTTGAGTTGAACATTACATTGGTAACTCTTAATATTATTAAACAAAATTGTTGAAATGTGTATAATAATATTTACATATTTAAGCGAAAAATTAACTACAATTGCGTAAAAAAAATAACTTTTTACTAACTTGCAGAATATCCTTAATATAATGAAAACAAAAAATGCCGTAAGTACTTTCACTGTGCTCATCGCTGATGATCATGAAATCATCCGCCGTGGCTTAAAAGGTTTAATATCAGACTTTTGGCCTGGTGTTGAAATCATTCATGCATCCACGCTAGAGCAGGCGCTTGTGGAAGTAGAAAAATCACCAAGTTTAATCATCATTGATGTAAACTTGCCTGGAGGTAATAACCTTAAGGTAATCGATCAAATTAAGTTGGTACAGCCCAACGCTAAAATCCTGGTATTTTCGTCTCTAAATGAAAATATTTATGCTGTACCTTATTTAAAATCGGGTGCTTCTGGTTACCTGACCAAAAATGCTGAAGAATCGGAAATCGTGACTGCAATTACGACAATTTTAGCTGGCAGCCGCTATTCGAGCAGAAATGTTAAAGAGAATATGTTCAACAGCATATTGGGTAATGATGCCGATAATCCTTTCACTAAACTTTCAGGCAGAGAACTTGAAGTGGCAGAACTTTTAACAAAAGGTATTGGTGTATTGGAAATTTCTAATCAGTTAAAGCTTCAAATGGGTACAGTAAGTACGTATAAATTGAGACTTTTTCAAAAGCTGAAAATAAAAAGCATTATAGAGCTAGCTGAAAAGATGAGCATTTATGAAAGATAAAAGAGTATAATACTCTTTTATCTTTCTAAGCTTTTTTGCTTTTATCTACAGTACCAGGCCCACTCGCTCCTGATTCATTAGGTGTAGAGCCAGCCTGACCAAATTTATCTGAAGAACCCTTCCCATTTTGATCGAAGGAAGCCTTTTCTTTTGAGCTTCCTTCGCTTTTATGCTCTTTTTTATCTGTGTTTTTATTGTCTTTAGTTTTCATAGATTAAATATTTGTTACTAATTTAACATTCTAAAACAGACAAAGTTTTATTTAATTCGCTAAGCTAAAGCTATAGTTCTGACTAAAATAATTTCAGATTATTTAAAATGAACGGTTATATAAGTATTATACCTGATATTGCTTAGTATAAAAAATCAAGTTATCTGGTAGCAAGTGTATTTATTTAGTTAATTGAGATTAAGATATCTGTGATTATAGATGAATACATTTTATCTTCTACTTAATGATCAGAAATGATGTAAAATGGATGATGGAATAGTTTACTCACTAAAATTGAATAAAGTTACACTTCTTAAATACCTTATATAGTTACTATCCTATTTCCTGGATTCGTGTGCGCACGCAACATCGCGTTGATTTCCCCATAAATATCAATCGTTTTTTAATCTGAACCTATTTTCCTAAGCATAGCGCAAAGGGTAAAAAAAAACTAATATTGTTAGTATTTTGTTGAAAATTTATCTTTTCAGAATCTTTAATTAACTAAAAATATTAGTAATTTTGATTTTAATCATCCCCCTTATAATACTAGAATGGATAAAGAAAGGCAGATTATTCATATGGATCAGGATGCATTTTTTGTATCGGTAGAAATCAGAAAAAATCCCAAATTGCTGGGTAAACCCGTAATTATTGGGGGTGGTGGCGATAGGGGCGTGGTGGCCTCTTGCAGTTACGAAGCCCGTAAATATGGCATTCACTCCGCCATGCCGGGCCGTACCGCAAAATTGCTCTGCCCCCAGGCTATATTTTTAAAAGGTGATATGGAAGAATATTCCAGGGCATCGCACGAGATTACCGAAATCATCACCGATAAAGTTCCTCTTTTCGAGAAAGCGAGTATCGACGAACATTATATCGATATGACGGGCATGGACCGCTTTTTTGGTTGTATGAAATTCGCGTCAGAACTCCGGCAAACTATTATTAAAGAAATGAAATTGCCTATTTCCTTCGGCCTGTCGATCAATAAAACCGTAGCCAAAATAGCCACGAACGAATCTAAACCTGGTGGCGAACGGCAGGTTACTTTTCCTGAGTTGCGGCCCTTTCTCGATCCTTTGGCTATTCATAAAATTCCGGGTATTGGTCATGCTACTTATAAAAAACTAAGCGAAATGGGGGTTCGCGAAATCCTTACGCTTACGCAGATACCACAACAGCTCATGTTTAAAATTTTGGGACAGCATGGTTTAAGTTTATGGCAAAAAGCAAACGGGATCGACCTTTCGCCTGTGGTACCTTACCGCGAAAGAAAATCAATTGGTACACAGGCCACTTTCGAAAGTGATACCATGGATATGGCTAAATTAAAGGCTATTATAACCGGAATGGTTAGCGGACTAACCTTTCAGTTGCGTAATCAGAAAAAACTAACTGCCTGTATTACGGTAACCGTGCGTTACACCAATTTCGAAACCGTTACCCAGCAGGAGCGGATTCCTTATACCTCGCTCGATTCATTTCTGATTAGCAAAGCACATAGCCTGTTCGAAAAGGTATATTCAAAACGGATGCTGCTGCGCCTGGTGGGTGTAAAACTTTCGCACCTGGTGAGTGGTTACGAACAGATTGGTTTATATGATGTCGCCGAAGAAGAGTATAGTCTTTACCAGGCCATGGATAAGGTGCGTAACAGCTATGGTGCCGAAGCGGTAGTAAAAGCCTGTATTGTTACCCAACCACCACGCGATGAAAAAGGAAAAATAATTAAATACAATCCCCGTAAAAAGAAAATTTTAATCGAAAACCAAGCAGAAGAAGAGTCGGAAATAAAGAAACGTTCGAAAATCAGAAGTTTTATGAGTGAAAAAGGAATAACAGGTTCCAAATCTTACGAGTAGTTATGTTTTTGAACGTTCATTCTTCTTACAGCCTGAAATATGGTACGCAGAGTATAGATCAGCTGATTGCTGCTGCACGGCATTTAGGGATCCATCAAATGGTCCTTACCGATATTAACAACTCAACCGGCGCAGTAGAGTTTATTCGCGAGTGTTATAAGCAAGGCATTGCCAAAGAAGCCGACGAAATACACAGGGGCAATATTCCTTATCAGATTAAACCTGTGGCCGGAATCGAATTTAGAACCGATAACAAGTTGTTATACGTAGGCATTGCCAAAAACAGGGAAGGCATGCGTGAGCTGAATGAATTTTTAAGTCACCACAACATCTACAACCTTCCATTGCCAGAGGTTCCGCCCCAAATGGAAAATGTATACATTATTTATCCCTTTCATAAAGCTTTTAATCAAACGTTAAAAGCAAACGAATATATAGGTATCCGTGGAAAACAGCTGAATCTTTTATACAAACATCCGCTTTTGGCCAAAAAAGAAAAACTGCTGGTGTGGCATCCTGTTACGGTAGGAGACAAAATTACTTATCGGTTGCATGAATATTTAAGGGCTATAGAACTCAATACTCTTTTAAGTAAGGTAGTTGAGGAACAAAAATGCAATCCCGATGAATTTCTGATTCCTGAAGCTGAACTTACACAACAGTTTGAGCAATATCCTTTTATTGTTCAAAACACGCAAAAGCTGATCAATAGCTGCGATTTAAGTGTTTATTTCGAAGATACGGCTACACCTTCTTCAAAAAATAAATTTTTTTACACCGAAGAAGGTTTCGAGGGTGATAGAAAAATGCTACGTGAATTGGCCGAAGAAGGACTGAAGTATCGTTATGGAGAGAACAATACCATAGCCATCGAGCGTTTGGAAAAGGAACTGCGGATTATTGAGCTTAAAAATTTCTGTGCCTATTTCCTCATTACCTACGATATAGTACATTATGCAATGTATAAGCGGGGTTTTTATCACGTGGGCCGCGGTTCGGGTGCCAACAGCATTGTAGCCTATTGTTTGCGCATTACCGACGTAGATCCGATTGATCTCGATTTGTATTTCGAACGGTTTTTACATGAAAAACGGACAAGCCCACCAGATTTTGACATCGATTTTTCATGGGATGAAAGAGAAGTAATACAGCGTTATATTTTTGAACGCTATCCTAAATGGCATGTTGCTTTTTTGGGTACCATGAGCACTTTCAAAGACCGGGCAATTATCCGGGAGATTGGTAAGGTTTTAGGTTTACCCAAAGGCGAAATAGATAGTTTTACAGATCCCACCAAAGAGCGTGAAAATTTGCTTAATGCTACTTACCAGAAGCTTTTGGCTGTACACCGCTACATGAAAAGTATGCCTAATCAACGTTCTATCCATGCAGGAGGAATTTTGATTTCTGAAGAACCGATTACCTATTATACCGCATTGGATATGCCGCCAAAAGGTTTTCCAACAGTGCAATGGGATATGTACGAAGCCGAAGCCATTGGTTACGAAAAATTCGATATTTTAAGTCAGCGGGGTATTGGCCACATCCGTGAAGCCGTGCAATTGATCAAGAAGAATAAAGGCAGAGCTATTGATATCCATGATTTTCCAGCCTTTAAAAAAGATCAAAAACTGAACGATATCCTTAAAAAAGGGCAACCCATCGGGTGTTTTTACATCGAATCGCCAGCCATGCGGCAACTGCTTAAAAAGCTGAAATGCGATAACTACCTTACCCTGGTGGCAGCCAGTTCAATCATCCGTCCCGGGGTGGCCAGTTCTGGTATGATGAAATCGTATATTGAGCGTTACCATGCGCCCGATAAAGTGGTGTATCTCTGTGAGGTGATGAAAGAGCGGCTTAGCGAAACTTATGGCGTAATGGTTTATCAGGAAGATGTGATTAAAGTTTGCCATTATTTTGCGGGCTTAGATCTGGCAGATGCCGATATCCTCCGTAAAGCCATGAGCGGTAAATACCGCTCTAAGCTGGCTTTTGATGAACTGGTGAACAAATTTAAGGTTTCGGCCCGGCACCAGGGCCATTCAGAAGAATTGGTTAACGAAGTTTGGCGACAGATTTCTTCTTTTGCCGGTTACAGTTTTTCGAAAGCCCATTCAGCCTCTTTTGCGGTAGAAAGCTATCAGAGTTTGTATCTCAAAACCTATTACCCCATGGAATTTATGGTAGCGGTGCTGAATAACTATGGTGGTTTTTACAGTCGATGGGTTTACGTGCACGAACTGCAAAAAACAGGTGCCAGGGTGCATTTACCCTGTGTTAACCATAGCGATGAAGTAGTGAATATTAAAGGTGACGACGTTTATCTGGGCTTTATTGCTGTTCAGGGTTTAGAAGAAAAAATCATTAAAATTATTCCACAGGAACGTACTGCAAATGGTTTGTATATCGATCTCGAAGATTTTGTAAAGCGGACCTGTATTTCGTTAGAACAGGCCATTATTTTAATCCGGTTGGGTGCATTACGTTTTACCGGCAAAGACCGGAAAACCTTACTTTGGGACGTGCATAATTACCTTGGTTTTAAACAGAAAAAAGTGAACCATGCCGAACTTTTTAAGTTAAGTTATAAAACCTATCAGCTCCCCGCGTTGGCCGATTCGGAATTAGAAAACGCTTATACTGAATTGGAGTTGTTGGGATATCCACTCAATTATAAAATGTTCGATTTTCTGAAAACCCCTTACCGTGGCGATGCCATGGCAGCCGATATGCATAAATATTTGGGTAAAACGGTAAGAATGGTAGGCAATTATGTATGCGAAAAAACGGTACACACCATTAAAAATACAAAAATGTGGTTCGGAACTTTTTTAGATGCAAACGGCGATTTTTTTGATACTACCCATTTTCCTAATACCACACCCATGTATCCTTTTAAAGGAAAAGGCTGTTACCTCATTTTAGGTAAAGTAGTAGAAGATTTTGGCTTCCAAAGCATTGAGGTGTTAAAGTTTGCCAAGTTGGATATCCACATGAACCCGGTGGCAGTTTAAATCGTTTCATCGTCATTGGGAGTTGGCTTTTATGCCACCGAAGCAATCTTACGGTTGCTACAAGCATACGCTTTAAGGTTTGCTTCCCCGAAAAACAGGGGTTGTGCCACGCAATTACGCTCATCCAATTAAGGCCTGTCATTCTGAGTGTAGCAAAGAAACTTTCTTAATGAAATGAGCGTTCAAGTGGTCATCATTTCGAGCGTAACCGGGAAATCTGCTTCATCCCATTCTATTCGAGTCTGTCAATGGTGACAGACTCGAAGGATCTTTTCATAACAAAACTTATATGTTCCTTAAATGCCTTATATGGTCAAAACAATAAAAGTTCCAATCGTTATAACTTTTCAAAATGCATTCTTAACATCATGAGCCGATTAATCTTGCTAATCGGCTCATGATTTGGCTTTTTTTTGAGCCGACTATAAGTACGGCGATCGTCATTTCGAGCGCAGCCGAGAAATCTGTTTCACTGAATATAAGATAGAGATCTCTCCATTTCGCGGCGCTTCAGTCGAGATGACGAAATTTCTAAAGTTTACGCTTGTTTCTAACGAGCGCACAAAAAAGGCATAACCATTTAATGGTTTACTTGTTTAAACATAATTTTTATCTTTAAACCATGATCCACCTTAAAGCAGAAATAGAACGTTTCGAAACCATGGGCGAAAAAACCGGCTGGAGTTATGTGTTTATTCCGGCAGCTTTGGCTAATGAAATTAAGCCCGATTGTAAAAAGAGTTTCAGGGTAAAGGGAAAAATAGATGAGCTTGAAGTTTCTGGAATGGCAACTATCCCAATGGGAGAGGGCGATTTTATTATTGCCTTAAAAGGCGAAGTACGTAAAAAACTAAGAAAAGAAGCTGGGGCAAGCGTCGAACTTTATCTGGAAGAAGATAAAAATTTTAAAATCGAAATGCCTGAAGACCTGGAAATCTGCTTATCAGAAGAAGAACATTTAATCCGGAACTTTTTAAAACAACCTAAATCGCATCAAAACTATTATATTAACTGGATTAACCAGGCTAAGACCGAAACCACACGCACCAAAAGAATCGTAATGACGATTAAAGCAATGGATAAGGGGCAGGATTTTGGAGCGATGATCAGGGAGAGTAAGTTGTGAGTTCGGAGTTTTTAGTTTGGAGTTTTACAAAGAGCACAAAGGTCTTGGGGAAATAAGTTAGTTTTTTGTTCTGCAAAAATAACAGGCTTACAATAGCCTCACCCCCCCAATTTCTAACCATATGCTTGAGCGATTAGAACAGCTATGCACTTAGCGCTCTCAACTGCAAGCTCCCCGCTCCAAACTTAAGATTCCCTTTTATAACTCCTAAACCAACTCCAAACTTTCATCTGGATTACTCCTAAAAAAGCTTCTCTGAAAATACGGGTGCTCATTTTTGATGTTCCTTCGGTACGATCGGTGAAGATGATGGGAACTTCGACTACTTTAAAGCCAAATTTAATGGCGGTGAATTTCATTTCGATCTGAAACGCATAACCGACAAACTTAATTTTATTTAATGGAATGGTTTCCAGTACAATTTTGCGGTAACATTTAAAGCCTGCTGTAGCATCCTGAATGTTGATTCCAGTAATCATACGCACGTACATTGAAGCAAAATATGACATTAAAACCCTGCCCATTGGCCAGTTTACTACATTTACCCCCTTAACATACCTGGATCCAATGGCTACATCTGCACCATTTACGCAGGCTTCACGTAAGCGCGCCAGATCATCCGGGTTGTGTGAAAAATCGGCATCCATTTCAAATATGTAGGCATAATCGTGTTGTAATGCCCAGTTAAAGCCATAAATATATGCTGTACCCAGGCCTTGTTTACCTGCACGCTCTTCAATAAATAAATGCCCTTCGTATTCTTTTTGCAGTGATTTTACAATTTCAGCAGTTCCATCAGGAGAACCATCATCAATAATTAAAACATGAAAAGGCTGTGTTAAAGAAAAGACCTTCCTAATGATTTTCTCGATGTTTTCCTTCTCGTTGTAGGTGGGAATGATGACTAAACTATCTGACACGTTTGTTGTGGTTTTTTAAATAATATAAGCCTTTGGTCTTTGTATTTGGCAATTGCTTTTAAACTGCGAAAGTAAATATTAAATATGAAACCGTTATGAATTTTCATGAATTCTACGTGATTTGTTCTCCGCGGCCGTCATCCTGAACTTGTTTCAGGATCTGTTTAATGCTGTTATTCCTCAATATATCTTAGACCTTATTGTTTCCCGATGATTTCGCAGATCTACGCAGAATTAGATTTTAAGTCACTGAACCGTTGTTCCTAAACCCGACAGCAGCGGCAGCTCCCGATTGAAAAGAGGGACTATAGCGAATGGCGGGACAGCAGGCCTCTAAGAACGACTGTCCGCTCATTTTCAAATCTTAAAGTATATGCCCATTTCTTCTTAAAACACTTGTCGACAGTCTGAGTGTAACCGAAGACTCCTCCTTTTATACCTTTATAATAAAAAAGATTCTTCACTGCGTTCAGAATGACAAAGAACTATTACCTCACCTCCTGCATTAACTTTTTAACCAGCTGTGAAAAAATAATCAATGCCAAACCTGCAATTAAAGAATATAACGCCAATGCTTTGTAACCTTCGGTATAAGCCATTAATTTAGTTGGTAGTGAAGCATTATCTATACTCGACATTTCTGCACCCAGTTTTCCGGCAGCCAATTGCCCAAAAGCACTGGATAAAAACCAAAGCCCCATCATCATGCCGAACATTTTCTTTGGCGATAGTTTCGTAATAATCGACATACCTATCGGCCCCAGACAAAGTTCGCCTAACGTTAATAATAAATAGGCTATTGTAAATACATTTAACGAACTAATGCCCTGTGCATTGGCAAAGAACCTGGTGGCGTAAAATACATAAAAGCTTAAAGCCAGTAGAAGGAAACCAATTCCAAATTTTACCACGGTGTTGGGTTCAATTTTACGCTTGTAGAGGCCTAGCCATAAAATACCTACAATTGGGCTAAAAACAATAACAAAAAACGAGTTAACACTATTGTTCACCACATTGGGGTCGATATTAAAAAAGAGAATTTTATGATCGAGATTATCTTTCGCAAATAAAGATAGCGAACCGCCACTCTGCTCCGATATGGCCATAAAAATGAAGTAACAGAAGATAAAAACGAACGCTGCCAATAATTTATATTGTGCTTTTTTATCTTTTATTTTAAAGGTTTCGTATAGGAAATAAACCAGGGCAACAACACCTATGGTGTACATGAAATAATCAGTAAAGGCCGTGTTTTTTACCATGATATAAATCAATGGAATACAAAGTATCGAACCCGCATAAACGACTATTTCCCATAACTGCTGTTTTGATTTTTTAAGATGCAGCAACGGTGAGCTCCCGATCGGGCCTAAGTGTTTTTTGGTGAAAATAAATGTACCCAAACCAAACATCATTACCAGTGCGGCAGATAAAAAACACAAATGCCAGTTGTAATATTTACCCAGATAAATACACATGGCACCACCCAGTAAGCCACCTACATTAATACCGGCATAAAAAAGTCCGTATCCTGCATCTCTGCGGTTATCTTTCTCATGGTATAATTCGCCAACCATTGATGAAACATTGGGTTTAAAAAAACCGGTTCCGATAATAGATAGAGTAATACCGATATAAAATAAATCGTGTGGAGAGAAAGCCAGGATTAAGTTTCCGATGATCATTAGAGTTCCGCCCCAAAAAAGAGATTTTCTGAATCCTAAAATCTTATCGGCAAAAATACCACCTATAAAAGTGAAAGCATAAACAAAGGCTTGTATAGCGCCGTACTGCAGGTTCGATTTCTGGTCGCTTAAACCCAGTTGTTCTACCATAAAGAAAGCCAATACCCCGCGCATTCCGTAAAAGCAGAAACGCTCCCACATTTCTACCAACGATAAATGCCAGAGTTGTTTCGGGTATTTTCCTTCAAAATTCTGAATCTCTTCTATTGAAACTGTTTTTTCCATTAAATAGGTTTAAAAATTAAAAGCCCGATGGATATCGGGCTTTAGGGTAAAAGTATTTTTTTTATTAGTGAACACCGTGCATCCATTTGCGCAGAATAGGACTTATGGCAAATATAATTAAACCTGCTACAATTGGTATTATGGTGAATATTAAGAAGAAAGTGGAAATTGAATAAGCGGCACTTATTTTGTCAATTAATGATCCTGTAGCTCCGGCCAGGTAGTTACCGATGGCAGTACAGGTAAAAAATACACCAAACATTAAACCCACAAGGTTTGAAGGTGCAAGCTTACTTACATAGGATAGTCCAACAGGAGAGATACATAACTCGCCAACAGTATGGAAGAAATAAGCAAAAATTAACCAGAATAAACTTACTTCTGCAGAAGTAGCACCTTGTGGAATAGACGAGCCACCATAAGCTAAGCCTGCAAAACCAATACCTACAAAAATTAAACCGAAGCCAAATTTTACAGGCCCGCTTGGGTTAAATTTGGTTTCCCAAATTTTAGAAACAATAGGGGCCAGCGATACGATAAAGAATGAGTTTAATACACTAAACCAGGAAGCCGGAACTTCGGTACTTACCGAGCCCATTTCTCTGCTTACTTTCCAGATGGCTAATACCCAGATAATGGCAAAACTCAATAACGTAAATAAAATAGTTGCCGGATACTTTTTGAAAATTTTGCCTGCTAATGAAAACAGCACAAAAGTTACGGCTACCAATGGAAATATGGTTAGGATGGCATCGACCCATTTAAAGGTTGTAGCTGCTCCTCCTGTTAAGTTTCTTAAGGTATAATCTTTGGCAAAAATTGTCATCGATCCGCCTGCCTGTTCGAATACCATCCAGAAGAAAATGGTAAAAATAGACAAAATGGCGATTACCCATAAGCGTTGACTTCTAACTTTTTTAGGAATTTCTTCTACCGTTGGATCTGCCTTTTCTACGGCTTTAGTTTTATCAACTGCCGAACCGATTACACCAAATATTTTTTGCCCGAAATAAAACTGGAGCATTCCAAAAAGCATAAATACGCCAGCTAAGCCGAAACCATAATGCCAGCCTACTTTTTCGCCGATATAACCGCACATTAACATACCTATAAATGCACCGGAATTGATACCCATGTAAAATATGGCATAAGCACTATCTTTTTTATCGCTGATTGGAGGATAAAGTTTACCTACAATTGATGAGATGTTTGGTTTGAAAAATCCGTTACCAATAATAAGCAAGAGCAAGCCAGCATAGAAAAAGTTGTTGCTAAAGCCCTCTAAAGCCATAGCGGCATGACCAAGGGTCATAATAAAAGCACCGATGATAACCGCTTTTCTGTAACCGGTAAATCTATCGGCAATTAAACCACCAAGTATTGGTGTAAAATATACTAAACCGGTATAAATAGCATAAAGCTGTAAGGCTTCCGGCCGTGGCCAACCCCAACCGTTTTTGCTCAGATCGCTAATCAGGAACAAAACCAAAATGGCCCGCATTCCGTAATAACTAAATCTCTCCCACATTTCAGTAAAAAAGAGTACAAAAAGGCCAACCGGGTGGCTAAATAATTTTTCAGGAGAGACCCCTTGACTGGTTAAGTGGAGATCTAGTTCCTTATCATGGTCAATACTAATGGTTTCATTAGATGTTTGCATAAAACATTTGTTGGTTTTAGTTTATGAATTCAGAATTTGTGTGTTGTTTAAGCTAGTTAGCAGGGCGCAATATAGTGAGCGATTGCC
>Ga0157371_10000619_pt1 | contig 42290 bp, 44 predicted proteins | sample C45metaG_FD_113462 | JGI IMG/M metagenome (GOLD analysis project Ga0157371, IMG submission 113462) | Corn rhizosphere microbial communities from Kellogg Biological Station, Michigan, USA - C4-5 metaG | ecosystem: Host-associated > Plants > Roots > Rhizosphere > Soil | place: USA: Michigan... | reverse complement strand
GGTCGGATCATAAACATCTCAAGCCTGGCGGCCCTGATGCCGCCTGCAAGTCGACCGGACTACTCTGCCGCCAAAGCAGCCATGATCGCGATGACGGCGTCGCTCGCAAAAGACGTTGCTGCATACGGCATCACCGCAAACACCGTTTCGCCTGGAACGGTGCATAGCATCAGTTTGGATACCGCATTCCGTAAGAAAGCCGTTGAGAGGGGGATGGCCATTGACGCCCCCTGGAATGACATAGAGAGAGAAATCCTGCCAATGTTTGCTCAGGTGCCCCTTGGAAGGGTCGGAACCCTCGAGGAGATTGCGGATGCGATTGCGTTTCTCTCGAGCCCCCGTGCCGGCTATATCACAGGAGCAAACCTCCGACTTGACGGAGGAATGTGGCCAGGGATGTAGCAGGACAACAGAGGGGCGGCGCCAAACCTGTGTGGGTTTCCGGCCTTAGTTCCAGTTTGCCATGACGAACCGGTGGATCTCCGCTTCGAGTTCCTGGTCTTCCGGTGTCCCACCCATGAAGCCACCATGGGGCATGGCTTCAAAGACGTGCAATTCTGTTTCCACGCCAGCTTTTCGCAAGGCTCGATGCATCCTCACCGTGTTCGATAGGAACAGGTCACGCGTGCCCGTCTGCAAAAATGTCGGCGGAAGGCCCGCCAAATCGCCGAATAGCGGCGATAAATAGGGATTGGAAAGTTCAGCACCACCAGCGTAGAGCAGGTTGTTTGATCTGAGCGGGCGCGGCAGAACGAGATCAATTATCTGGTTTGTTTGGAAACTGTCGCCCGATTCGGTGAGGTCAACCTGTGGCGAGAGCAAGACTAATCTGCCGGGCATTGGCATGCCTTCATCTTTCGCCCGCAGCAGCATGGCGGTCGCCAGATTGCCGCCTGCCGATCGACCCAAGATGACCACCTTGTCGGGGGAATGACCAGTCAAGACATGGCGATACGTGGCCAAGCAGTCATCAAGAGCGGCCGGATATGGATGCTCAGGCGGCATCCGGTAATCGACGCCGTAGCATCGAACGACATGCTGGTGCGCCTGGCGACGCGCACTGACGCGGCAGGCCTCACCGCCTCCAAACACCAATGCGCCACCATGCAGGTCGATCAGTGCGCCACGAGCATCAAATTGCCCGTGCGGCGTCGCGACATGGATCGTTGCTTGTTCGACTACGATTGTCTCGACTGTGGACTGCAAACTCCCGGCAAGATCTTTTGCCGCGGCGGCGTAATGCGCATCAACTGCGGCTTTTATATTCATCCAGCCGGAAAAGTCCTCCGGAGAGGGCATTTCATACTGCGCATTGATCGCACTGCCGTCCTTGTCGACCAGGCGCGACAGTGACGCTTGCGCTTCAACGCTAATGGAGTGTGGGGGGTGAATTGTCCGTGAAGGGATGGCTGCGCTGCGTGTGAAATCGCTCATTTCTTGCTCTGTCATTGGTCGAATATCGACATGTCTGTGTTTCGGCATGGAATATTGACGGTTCTGGCGGGGCGGGATGTGGACGAAACTTGGACCACCAGGAGGTAGGTCATGTATTCTTATTCCGACAGACCTCGATGCTAAACCGAAAAATGGCGTCCTAGCCCCTCAACCCCTACAACAATGTGGAGTAGCAATCGCCACCCGATCACGGCTAGAATATCCGTTCAGAAGAATCGATGGTGAGGCCATGAAAACGGATATCGGACATCTTCCGTAGACGAAGCAGCGCGAACTGGAAAGGGTCGTCCGGATCATCCACGAAGAGTTCGCCGGCATTGTGGAGCGCTCGAAGTCCGAAGCCAAGAAAGACGGGCGGATTTATAAAATCATCCTGTTCGGTTCTTACGCTCGCGGCACCTGGGTGGACGAGCCGCACACATCGAAAGGTTATCGATCGGATTTCGACATCCTCGTCATCGTCAGCAACAAGGAACTGGCCGATCCGAAATATTGGGACAAGGCGACCGACCGGCTGATGTGGGACAAGGAGATCGAAACACCCGTCGGCCTCATCATGCATGGTGCCCGAGAGATCAGCAATTTTCTGCATGATGGCCAGGCCTTCTTCGTTGATCTCGCCCGGGAAGGCATAGTTCTCTACGAATTCGATGACCGACCGCTCGCCGAGCCCAAGCCTCTCAGTCCTGCTGATGCACTCCGTGTCGCACGGGAGCACTTCGCTCTCCACAATCAAGAAATCGGCGACCTACTGGCAAGCGTTGGTTTCTTTCTCGAGAGAGGAAATCCTCGGCGGGCCGCCTTCGAACTCCATCACGCAGTCGAGACGGCCTACAACTGCTACCTGCTGACAGTAACAAACTATTCGCCCGCGTCACACAATCTCAAATTCCTCCGAGGCCTTTCGGAGGATCGGGATCTCCGGTTGGTCGAGATCTGGCTGCGAGACCATCAGCGTTATACGGCATGGTACAACATTCTCAACGAGGCCTACGTCAAGGCACGCTATTCGAAGCGTTTCGAAATTTCCGAAGAGGCACTCGCCTGGCTTCAGGATCGAACGGCAGAACTTCACGCCCTGATCGAGGCGCTCTGCCGCGAGCACATAAACAAACTGCAGCAGGTAGTGAAGTCCTGACGGTGCTGATACAGCCTGTTTGCAACGGCTGCCGGGATAGCACACCCGCCTGGTTTTGGCCGGTTTCGCTCTTGAAGGGATCAGAACTGACGACCCGTTTTTCGGCCACGCAATAACGACGATTCGTCGGTCTTGCGCTCACATAATCTCGCCTCCGCCCGAACGTCATTTTTTCAGACGATCCACCAAACGCTTCATCATATCCATTCGTTCGTGCAAAATCGCTACGATGAGGGCGGGCGCATCCTCTCGAGGCAGACAAAAGGCGTAGTGGTGCTTGGCATCACGCCATCCTTTATGCCGGATAAAGCGCACTCATATCCTTGAACGAACTCTGCGCTCGGCAAGGGTCGCGATACCTCGCTCCAAACCCGAGACTAGCGGCGTACCTGCGCAGCACCCCATTGCGTACGTGGGTAGCGTACTACCGAACGTAGATCTGATTCCGCTTCCGCGCTAAGAATATAGGCAGTCAAGCACGACTCTCGGAAATCTCCTCGTCAAGGATCTCACCTACGGTTTTAGTCGACAGTCTTCCGGCAAGCCCCTCATTGACGCGCATGTTCATCAAAGTCTTCAACTCCTCCCAGGCTCGCTCTGCGTCTGCGTCACCGGGGAAGAGGCGCTCAAGCGCATACTGCTTGATTGTCTTGCCTTGCAATGCTGCCAGCGCCTTCAGGCTTTGATGTTGTTGATCCGTTATGTCGATCGTCAATCGGCTCATCTAACGCACTCCTAAACTGAAAAAACCCACATTAACACATATGTAGTTTTGTAACCACCGCTGATGCTTGCCTGATGTCGCTTGGAGGGTTTTGCTATTTCGGAGACTCTGATCCCCCCAACCTTCCTCCGCTTGAGCACAATCCCTGCCGATCAATGGACGTGTGCGTTTTAAGCTCTCGAGCAGAGTCGGACCAGCGCGTTGATCTGCAGGCCGTGGGTAGCGTCGGGTTAACGTCTCTGTGGTAAACGGGTTGGTATTGGTAGCAATGGCCGAAATCTCTCTTGCTCACTTCAGACGCCACCGTTTTCCCGCCGAGATCATCGCCTATGCGGTTTGGCTCTATTACCGGTTTCCGCTCAGCTTTCGAGACGTCGAAGATCTGCTGGCCGAGCGCGGCATTGAGGTCTCGTTCCAGACCGTCTCGGAATGGGCTGCGAAGTTCGGCCTCAAATTCGCTCATCAGCTTCGTCGACGGTCCCGCGGTCAATTTGCTGATAAATGGCAGCTTGATGAAATGGTGGTGACGATCAAGGGGAAGAAGTACTGGCTGTGGCGCGCTGTCGATGCCAACGGCTATGTCCTCGATGCCCTGCTGCAAAGCCGCAAAAACAAGGGGGCAGCCCTTCGGCTGATGCGCAAACTGCTCAAGGGTCAGGGTACCACCCCACGGGTTATGGTCACCAACAAGCTGCGGTCCTATTCTGCCGCCAAGTCCGAATTGATGCCGGGCGTCGAGCATCGGTCACATAAAGGCATCAACAACAGCGCCGAGAATTCACATCTTCCCGTGCGACGACGGGAACGGCGCATGATGCGCCTCAAGTCGGCGCGGCAATGCCAGCGTTTTATCTCGACCCATGGCCAAGTCGCCAATCTCTTTCTTCTTCACCGCAAACATCTGACCGCAGCAGATCACCGCCAGCTTCGCTCCAACGCCAACGCAACATGGCGGGAGCTCACTATGTCAATCAACGCGTGAAGGCTGACACGATGCCAGACGCGCACCCTGTCCCAGCTTAAGGCGACGCCCCCTGTCCCAGTCTCGACCAGACAGAACCGTTTTGCGACTCGAACTGCTACACGGTGGCAAGGTGATTGACACCTACCACAAGGGCTATGAAGGATAACGTTCTTTTCGCCTCCGACGCTTACCCAAGAATTGGGGCGCTTTGCCCGAATTGTCGATGATTGCAACCTCATCCGCTAGTCTAACGGCGAGGCGCGCGTTAGCCAGTGATCGTGGATAACGGCGCAAGATGGCCTCAGTGGGTATATCGTGCCCACCAGTCTTGACGCGAAAAGCCACTCGCTCAACGCTCTGTTGGGCGTTTTCTAACATGATATAAACCAACTCCACGCGATAGCCAGCGGCGTGAGCGTCCCTCATGAGCCTCAAAGGCCATTGGCCTGCAAGGGTAGTTTCTACAACGAAACTTTCCTTCTGAGCCATGCAATCCTTGATGGCGTCCAACGCCGCTCTCGCCGCCGCTTTCTCGCGGTCTGCTTTCGGCATATCGTGAGGCAACGAGGCTTCTATGTCATCGGCATTTATGAAACGGCCCTCCGGAAGGGCAATCTTGTAAATGGTGGATTTACCCGCTCCATTTGGACCAGCAATAACGGTTAATATGGGTGGCGTCATCTATTGGCGCGGCCCGTCCTGTCTTGCGTTTGCATTATCCAAAATTCCAAATGTGCGAGGTCAGGTTCTGATTTTGGCGGATCAACCCATGATGGACGAACGCCCACGGTGCGACCACGCTCCTCAGCCTCAATGCCGATACGTGCGATCTTGTCCCAGTTCTCGTTAAGCTTCTCAATAATCATAGCCGCATTCTACATCAGGTCCGCGCAACGGGCAAATCCGCGAGCCTTGTGATGTAGCGCGGCCAACTCATGTCCGCTTTCGTCGCAAAAGGCTGTGTAAAAAAATGTTTGATCCCAGGCTTTGATGGCGCAATCTTCTCGCACGAGTGGAGGGAAGCACGATGGGCTAGGCTCTACACTGGAGCGCCGACGACAGAGGCAGTCCGTCAATACTGGCACGGCTTAACAGCCGACTACGCCGATAGTCGAGCATTCGTATTCTGAGTCGTAGGATAGCCGCCGGCATACAGATGCTGGGCGCCGCGAGCTGCTCGCGGCGCTCCGACGATACAGAAGTGGCAATTGCCGTCATCAGCACGAGGCGGTTGGAAGGTCAAAGTGCAATAGCCCAGCCCGTCCAGGTGGAAGTTGAGCTGCGACTTGGCCGCCAGGATTGATGACTGCGGTCGGTCCCCACGAAACATGGCCGTCACGCTCCCCGAAAATGTCTGAAGAGGCCAGCCACAGGCCGTGTTCTTTGCATCTGTCGCTCCGGACCGCATTATGAACGTGCCGATACTGTTCTGCCCTCTCGTTAGGCATCATGTTATTTGCAGGACAGACGATCAATACGCCGCCTTGCTCAGCAATTCGCCTGGTGTTCTCCGAGAAATTTGTATCAAAACATATGCTTATGCCAAACTTCAGACTATCGACGGAAAACACTGGCACCTCTGTGCCGGGCGTGAAAAAGGCTTCTGATTTGAGAAGATGCGCTTTCCGGTAACGCCCCTGCAAGGCACCGTTCTGGACGATCACGGCACTATTGAAAAGGCGTCCATCGTGCTTTTCAATAATGCCGAATACAACAGCCATGTCTGTAACTGGAAGCCGACCGAGAATGGATCGGAACTCAGATGAGGCCAAATCTATCGCGGACTGCTGCGCCTTGTTTTCATCGAGAAGATAACCTTGCAAAAAGCACTCCGGGAAGCACAATAGGCGGGAACCGTGAGCCGATGCCTCGGTGATGATGTCGGCCGCGTATGCCAGGGAGGCATCGACATCCTGCCTGAATTCAGGTGTTTGCGCAGCGGCAATCTGAACAGTGTTCACGGCTTCTGTCCTATCTCTATGATAATCACCTATGCAAGTTCGCATATCATAACGTCCCTGCAAGGACGACAATGGGCCATGTGTTGCCTAACTTGAACATCCACCACTCATAGTCACTCCTAGCATCGCGGAATTTCGAGGCGCTGACATTACGGGAAGCTGACGGTCGCATGGAGCCAGACAGCCCAACGATTCAAACTAATCATGCCTATTGACCTCAGGGCCTGTTCAGGTTGCAAATTTAATGTGCGTGGAGGTCGATGATGACAAAAATATTGTACGACAGTGATCTGCTGGACGGCTCATTCATGAGCGTCGCGATTGAGGCGGTAGAGAATGTCCTTCGCGACCGCGCTCATGGCCAGACAATATCGCCACCTCGACACCATGTATCGTTTCCGCGACGAGGCGATCTGATCTTTACAGTTGGAGGCACCCTTGGCGAAAAACCTCTCGCCGGCTTTCGGGTATACGGAACATTTGAGGGCGCGGAACACTCGCAAATCGTTGCCGTTTGGTCTGCCGACGACGGGCGGCTGAAAGGGCTTATTCTCGGGGAACGTCTCGGCGCGATCAGAACCGGTGCGATAGGGGGCGTCGCAATTCGGCACCTCAGTTCACCTGATGCCAGCGTCGTGGGGGTACTGGGTAGCGGGCTTCAGGCGCGAAGCCAGCTTGAAGCTGCAGTTGCCGTTCGGAAAATCACTTCTGCTCGCGTTTACAGCCGCGACGAAACCCGGCGAAGCCTTTTCGCACGGGAAATGGAGGCGGACCTGGGAATTGAGATAAAGCCAGCAGACAGCGTTTTTGAGGCCGTGAACGACGCTGATATCGTCATCTGTGCCACGTCCAGCAATCAACCCGTTGTCCATGCATCCGATCTGAAGCGCGGTGCGCATCTCAACACGGTCGGCCCTAAAACGCTTGATGGATACGAACTTGGTCTCGACATCGCGGATATGGCGAGCACTATAGCGACAGATTCTTCCGAACAGACGCGAGCCTACACCTCCCCCTTCTTCCTGAATGGTTCAGGCAATGAGAATCGGATGGTGGAGCTTTCTGATATCGTTGCAGGAACTGTGCCCGGCCGGACGTCAGCGGATCAAATGACGCTGTTCTGCTCCGTCGGGTTGGCGGGTACTGAAGTCGCGGTCGCCTCGGCGATCTTCGACAATTTGTAACCCCGACTGTCGATTATCGCACGAATTTGACCCACTTTTTCGTTTCAGACGGATCCGCCCACACCGCAAGAAGATGTTTTCGCTCAACACCATAAATGCAACTAGGTGGTACAACGCAAAAAGAAAAAGTGGCGCAAATCTAGCTGAATCACCAGCGACGCCCCCCTATGCCGCAATATTCTCATCCCCCGTTGCGAACATGTTCGTCAGATGAAGGAAGCAAATCATTTCGGATGGGTGTGTGATGATCCCCTCGCAACATGATCGATCGACGGACCCTATTATCTCGGGGGCAGGCTGAAGTTGATCCGCGGTGACGGAGAGCATGTCGGTCACCCGGTCTACGACAAGTCCCATCGGCTTTCCGTGAACCTCCACGACCACGATTGCACTGCGCTCCGTCGTTTCGCCTGAGCGCATCCCGAGTTTGCGGGCCAGATCGATCGTCGGAATGACTGTCCCGCGTAAATTGATCACACCGCGAACTTCACCGGACGTATGTGGCAGTGGCGTCGAGGCTGCCCATCCGCGGATTTCGCGAACGGACGTTGTTTCAATGCAAAATGTTTGCTCGCCGAGCTGGAATGCGATGATGTCGAGTGTGGCCTGCCCGTTCAAGTTTGTGCTAAGGCCTGACATCAGAATTCCTCCCAACTGTCGCCGCTCTTGACCGCAGCATTCCCCTGGAACGCATGCACGACCTTCGCCGTCATCTTACGCACCGGATTTCCAGCCGTTCCATGTATGGCAGGTGCAGCTCTCGGAGCCGAACGCTGGGATTGCGCTCCACCGATATTGAACTGAGAAAGAAGTTGGAACAGAGCGTCAGCTTCTTTCGCCAGCCCGTGCGCAGCTGCGGACGTCTCCTCGACCATGGCAGCGTTCTGTTGCGTGCTCTGGTCAATCGTGTTGACCGCCGTATTGATTTCTTTCAGACCTGTCGCTTGCTCCCGGGAGGCGTCTACAATCGCCCCGACGTTGCTGTCGACATGGACAACCTGCCCGACGATTTCTTCCAGCGCCTTGCCTGTTTCGCCGACAAGCGCAACCCCGTTCTTGACATGACCGTTGGACGTACCGATCAGATCCTTGATCTCCTTTGCGGCCTTGGCCGAGCGTTGGGCAAGCTCGCGAACCTCTTGTGCAACGACCGCAAAGCCCTTGCCGGCGTCGCCGGCGCGAGCGGCTTCAACGCCTGCATTCAAGGCCAGCAGATTTGTCTGGAAGGCGATCTCGTCGATCACACCAATGATATTGGCGATCTCCGATGCGGACGTTTCGATCTTCCCCATCGCCTCAACAGCCTGTCGCACTACCAGGCCGGAGCGTTCGGCATTCTGCTTGGTCCTGCGGACCAGTTGGCCTGCCTCCTGAGCCCGATTGCTGGAATCAGAGACGGTCGTGGTGATCTCTTCGAGGGCAGCCGCAGTCTCCTCCACGGAAGCGGCTTGCTGCTCCGTGCGGCGGGAGAGATCATCGGAAGCCGTTCGGATTTCCTGGGATGCGGCGGCAATGGCACCGGCGTTCTGCGATACCGTCTCCATGGCGGAGCGGAGTTTGGAGACCGCGCTGTTGAAATCCAGCCGGAGTTTCTCCAGCGCCGGCAAGAAGGGCATGCCGAGCTGCTGGGTTAGATCACCGTCGGCAAGGCCTTGCAGCGCGCAAGCGAGGTTGTCCACGTTTTCGACCCGTTTCGTGACATCGGTCGCGAACTTGACGACCTTGAAGACCTTGCCGTTCATGTCAAAGATCGGGTTGTACGAGGCCTGGATGTAGACTTTCTTTCCGCCCTTGCCCAGGCGCATGAACTCATCTGCAACAAACTCTCCTCCCGCCAATCGGCCCCAGAAGCGCCTATAGTCGTCGCTTTGAGTATAGGCGGGTTCACAGAAGATCGAGTGATGCTTTCCCTTGATCTCCAACAACTGGTATCCGAGAGTGTTGAGAAAATTGTCGTTGGCTGTCAGAATTTCGCCTGCTGGCGTAAACTCAATCACGGCCTGAGCGCGTGACAGCGCGTCCAGCTTGCCGGCATCTTCGGCGCTCTTCAGCTTTTGCGCGGTTATATCGGTTGCGAACTTGACAACCTTATAAGGTTTGCCGCCCCTGAACACAGGGTTGTATGAACCCTCGATCCAGATTTCCTTTCCGCCTTTACCAATTCTCTTGTATTGGCGCTGATCAAATTTCCCGGCAGCCAGTTCGCTCCAGAACTGCCGGTATTCGGCGCTGGAGGCCTCGCTTGGATCGACAAACATCCTATGATGCTGCCCAACGATTTCGCTCAACTCGTAGCCAAGCGCGACACAAAAATTCGGATTAGCGGATAGAATTTTTCCAGTGAGGTCGAACTCGATGATCGCCTGCGACTTGCTCATGGCTGCAAGGACGGCGCTGGCCTCGGATGAGAAACCAAAAGACATAATACCCAAGATACACTGCATGTCTGCCGAGGGCTCGTGTCCGCCGATTAGTATCTTTTGGATCTGAGGCCATGGCTTTCGGTTATAGGTCAGCCGGCTGATCAATACTGTAACAACGCTTCCTCCCGGCCCTCCTATTTCTAGGGTCAAACACCAAACAAAACCTTAATATTATCCGATATACATACGCATTCTCTCATCAAGTGTGCGTTCTGCTCATTCCTCAATCACAGCGTTGTAAAATGACAATAGAAGTCCGCCCCGCCGAGGCAGGAGATGTTGTCGCTGCACATTCCGTTTGATCTTCGGCTAGGTAATCAGCCCGCGCCTAATCGCTTCAGCGATCGCGTGAACGCGATTGTCAGCACCGAGCTTGCGGATCGCGGCTTTCATGTAGCTATTTACCGTGTCCGGCGTGTAACCGCTCAAGATAGCAATCGCGTCCGTTGTCTTGCCGAGACTTGCAAATCTTAGGCAGATGATCTCACCCTCGATCAATTTAAGGGTCTGCGCCGAGAATTTGTCCATGATTGGCCGAGTCAGAACGCGGTGGGTGGTCTCGGCGATCTCACCCAGAAACTCGATTTCTTCCTGTGAGAAAGGTGTCGAACGAGAGAAGGTAACCGCACCGAACACCACATCACCGCGTCGGATAGGAAAAAGTGTACGATTGAGCACACCGAAAGTCCTTGCGAGATATTGCAGCCTCTGGGGAGGTGGCGTCTCGGCATAGACGTTCTCCTCAATGACGACACTCGCGGACGACATTGATGCCGTCACGAAAGGATCAGATTTCAGGAGTTCATCGCCATAGTAGGCATCGAGAAAGGCTGGCGGCACGTCGGTGTCGATCGAGTGCCCGCTCCCGAACCGGTAGCCATCAAGGTCCAGTCCGGATACCGCAAAGAAGTCAAATGGCACGGCTCCGCGCAGCTTTTCAATAAACGGATGCGACACAACCTGCCTGCGGGTAGGCAGCGACCGCAGGTCGGGCACTTCATTAAGAGGATCGGTGAGAGCCAGGGCGCGGGAGAACGGCAATTTTCAAATCTCCAACTAGGTTCAGACATCAGGTTCTGGGGCTTAAATATTAAGAATGTGTAAATTCGCAACCCAAAGCTTTATCCGGTGTAGCGCGCACGGTCAGCATATGGCGAATGCGTCCAGCAGCGGTCATGTCAATATTTTAAGATCTCGGTCGCGGAATACAGCGTCTGCTTTTGAAAGGATGTGAATTGTCGACCCGGTAGTCGCAACAGTATCCGTTTGAAATCTTTAGAGGCGGACATGGGCCTCCAAGTCTGGAAAATCAAAGATTCTAGCGACCCATCGGTGACCCGATCAACCTCGTGATCCGTGCCGAAAGAGGAGCTGGTATCTCTCCCGACGAAGACCGAACATGCCATTCGTTTTCGACGGTATGGGAGACACTCGGCAAGGGGAATTAACGGTCGACAAGGATAAAATCCTTCACATTAAAAGTCGCTATCGGCATCTGGTGTGTTATCGACAGCGCCGCAAATAGGAGATCGTGGCTGATTTTGTTTTTCGTTTGCTTAGGACTGGGTACGTACACATGACGAAGTGGCCCGACGCTGCTCACTTCCGAATACAGGTCGGCCAACCTCAAGGTAAGTTAAGCAAACCGGAAGTTCACTGAGAGTGATATCGTCGATCCAGCCCTGCAATCGCGTCGCTTTCTGTGGATCGGCTTGTGACGCTAGGTGGGCACCCCTCCTCAACTCTGATATAGCAGGAGTGCCAAGGAATTAGCACCGATGGCTTTCATCCAGGATCGCAGATCGACAGGTGGACGCTTTAGACCGGCATTGCTATGGATATTAGTATCCATTAAATAAATCAGGCTTCCCATTATTATGGACCCCTCGAGTGAGAATCTCTTGACGTTAGCCGGTGAGGAACGGTCATCGTTAAAATCCTAGACGTCAAAAATAGTGATTCAAAAATTGGACGTGTTTGGATATGGCGCGTAATAGGACGGTGGATGAAGCATCGGCAGAACTGGTAAGCCTGCTGGAGGCTGCGCGGACTTTGTCCCAATGCATCGTCGTGGCCGATGAAAGTTTCGACTAAGGTAACCGGGGCGAAGCCGTTGAATGATCTTTTGGATGACGATGGTCCACTAGCGCACGACGATATCGAAAGTTGAGATTCGGTGTCTGCTCACTGTGAAACTCGCTTGGCGTAACCGACGGTTACACAAGCGCCCCTTGTCGGTTCTAAGCCGCAAACAAAGGATTGCCGACCCTTATCGGAGATGACGCTTGGATGGTACTTTCGGCGATTAGACTGAGCATAATGGTCGCGACGCTTTCGGTCGCGCCGGATGCTGTCGCCCAGTCGATCCAGGGAATACACCTCGGCGACGACAAGAGCGTACTGCAGCGGTTGGGTGATCCGGTTCAAACGAAAAGCGATGGTTCATTCACGACCCAAAGTTATCTTGGCTCCGATAGAACAGACCTCAATATCACCTACGAAAAACAGTCAAACCAGATCGTTGCGCTTGAAGCAACCTGGCCTCGGGTGAGCATCGGACCTCTGGCCGGCTACGGCGGTTTGACTTTCGGCAAGACATCCTTGGAAGAAATCCGGTCGCAAATGGGTTCCAAGGGAATTCTCTATACTTCTCAGTCCCCAGTCGTCCTGTTAGGAGACTCGATCACTGTTTTCAGCTACTTCGACATCAGCGGAACAGACTCTGTCGCGGCATTTCTGACGTCGATAAGTGGTAGCGACGCCGCCCTTCTGAAATCATCCTTCGGCGTTAACGCCTACAAGAATTCTCCGGAAGCGGCCAAACTTCGGACGATTGGTGTTTTCAAGCGCAGCTACCTGGAAAAAGGACAAGGTACGAAAAGAATATTCGACATCGGATATCGAGAGATTCCCTGGTCCCCGCCGGCAATGGCACCGAAGCAAGCTGCCATCTCATTGGCGCGCATCAAGCCTGGACAGCTACCAGTCTTCCGCCAATATTCCGGGCCGAAGAACTTTCCGGATTTCACAGGCAGGGACAGAGAGTTCAGCAATTTTCGGACACGCATAACCGAAGGCATGGGTGGCGATCCCTCATTCGCCGGCGAGTATGCCGTGATCCAGATCGGCTGTGGTACCGGATGCTCGATTGCCTACCTCGGTAACAGCCGCACTGGCGAAGTCTTCAAAGTTCCCGTTGGTGGCCAGAACAACATGTATTTGAGCCTGCAATACCAACTCGATAGTCGTCTTCTTATCTCGCAATGGGCGGACCACAACGCCGGAAAGTGTTTCATACAGTTTTTTGATTTTAACGACGGCGAGTGGACTGAACTCTTGAAACACGAGGTCGGATCGAGGGATGATTGCTTTAAAACAATCGCGGAAAATGTTCATTGATTGACCATACCCGGTAGATTTGGAAATGCTTACGCAACCCTCTGCAGGTATTCTTTCTCCAACTGCAAATGCTCCGTGTGCAAAATGTCCCAAAATTTCGAGATCGCGACCGAATTGATGCCATACCTCGCCGATGCGGTGGTGCGTTTTCGTTACCTCTATCCCGGCGTCAACGTGACCATTGATGGCGCTGAGGTTGTTGCAATCGGGGACGGGGTCGTCAGCGCCTCGGAGATCGAACAGGAATTTATGTTTTGCCTTTATCGTCAAAAAATCTACGTTGAAACCCTACCGCTAAGACGTAATCTGCTCGCAGGTGTAGTAGGGCGATGACGGTCTTTCCGCTGCGATTTCGTCCATTTACCTCTGGCGATCTGTTGTTTGCAGATGAGGCAGGCGCATATTTCAAGTCCGACGATCATTTTCTGACCAGGTATGCCTTAGACCGGTTGACCGACGAAGACCTGCAATATCTCTTTCGAAACGGCCACGCGTTTGATGAGGTAGGCGACCTCGCATATTCGGGGTTCGAGCATCGTTTCGCGAGCCGCTTATATAGCCCCGGAGAACTCGACTACATCATCCTCGTGCCAACCCTTCGCTGCAACCTAGCCTGCGGCTACTGCCAGGTCTCACGGGTCAACGAGAACACCCCCGGCTTTGATTGGGACGAGCGGACGCTCGAAGCGGTAATCAAGTTTCTCGGTGGGCTCAAGACAGCAAAAATCAAGATAGAGTTTCAAGGCGGAGAACCCAGCCTTCGCTTGGATATCCTCACCAGAATTCGGGATTTCTGTCTGGGTAAATTCGAGAGTTGCGAATTCGTCGTATGCACGAACCTCCAGGAAGTATCGGAGGACATCTGGCGGTTCTTCGAACTTCCCGGCGTCTTCATCAGTACTTCTCTCGATGGAGACTACATCACGCACGAGATACAACGCACTCTCTCTGGCGACAAGACAAAGGCATTCTCATCCAACCTTAATCGTGCACTTACGCAGCTGGGCTCTGAAAAAGTGTCCGCATTGCCGACAATAAACCCGCACCGCCCGCCGGCCGCCAGATCGGTAATCGAAACCTACGCGTCCCTCGGGATGCGATCGATATATCTGAGACCAATCAATTTCCAGGGTTTTGCGCGCAAAAAGTACGATGCTGCCGCCTCTGCCTCGACTTGGAACGGTTACCATTCAGATTTCATAGATAATCTGGTCGACTACAACTGGACAGCCGAATACGCAGTGGAGGAGTATTACTTCGTCCACTGTCTTCGGCGGGTTTTAAGATCAGGACACAATGGTCACGTCGATCTTAGAAACCCGAATATCGTCGGATATGGATATGTCGTGATTGATTACGACGGAAAGGCATACCCGACGGACGAAGCCCGCATGGTCACCCGCCTGGGACAATTCGATCTCTCAATGGGGAACGTCTTTGACGGGCTCGACCGTTCTACCATCGATACACTCAACTCCGAAGCGTTAAGCAACTACCATCCGGATTGCGTCCACTGCCCGTACCAGGCGTTCTGCGGCATCGATCTGGTCGACGACCTTTCCCGCTACGGCAGGATCGACATCCCTAAACATCTCACCGATTTCTGCCAGCGGCACACTTACATCTTCGATAAAATCTTCTCGATGATCTATTCGGACGATCCTAAGGTGCGCAAATCAATGGCCATCTGGGCGGGCGTGCCAACGTTCGACCCAGCACTCGCGCGGTGGCATCGATGATCAACCTAAGGATCAAAATCGACCGACTACCATTGGTAGAGCCTCTCGTTGTGAGGCTTCGTCATAGGGACACAAGCGTGATCACCGAAAACGATGCCGTCTTGATCGATCAATCGAACGGTCGCCTGGAATACGACCTCAATGGGTTCTCGGTTGTGCTCCATCCTGAGGCAAGTGACGATTTCGATGGCGATGTCATTCTCGTCCTACCTGGCCAGGAAAGCGCCCACCGACTCATAAGGGCTTCGTCACAACACAATACTTTCCTGGTAACCGAACAGTGCGATCAGCTTTGTGTCATGTGTTCCCAGCCACCGAAGCCAAAGCACACCGATCTGTTCAGCGAGTTCACAACTGCAGCGCTGCTCTCGCCAAAAGGAGCCGTTCTCGGAATATCCGGTGGCGAGCCGCTACTCCACAAATCACAGCTGTTCGACATGCTGCGGATAGTGAGCAAGGCACGGCCCGACGTGACGTTTCACATCCTAACAAACGGCCAGCATTTCGAAGCGTCAGATACTCCTACCCTACTGCAAGTTGGAACCGGACGCATCCTCTGGGGCGTACCTCTGTACTCCGCCGATCCCAAGACGCACGACGAGATCGTGGGGAAAGCGGGAGCGTATCGACTTCTTGAAAAGGGCTTGGGCGTTCTGGTCTCTGCTGGCGCGTCGGTCGAACTTCGTACCGTGCTGATGCGTCAGAACATCGCCGGACTGACTGACCTGGCAGATTTCGTGTTTACGAGGCTCAGCGCGGTAAACGTGTGGGCCCTCATGCAAATGGAAAGGATCGGCTATGGACGCATGAACTGGCAAAAGTCTTTCTATGACTCCTCACGAGACTTCGCGCCGATCGCGTCCGCGATAGACCTGAGCGCAGCAAGAGGAATTGACGTCTCGCTCTACAATTTTCCCCTTTGTTCAGTTCCACCTGCCTATCGGTCATTCGCACCATCAACGATTTCGGATTGGAAGCGCAAATACCTCGATTTTTGTTCAGATTGTGACCAGCGCACAGCTTGTGGTGGTTTTTTTGAATGGTATAGTCACAACGAGGGGTTTTCTGGGCTGGGTCGAATATGAAGAAAAGACTATTTCTTATACCGTCGTTCTTCGCGGCGGGATTTCTGCCGTACAAAGCAGACGCGATGGTTCCGGGAGACATGGTTTCCAAGCCCAGCCCGCAGCCTTCCGTAATCGAGCGGCTAAAGCTGAAACACATTTACACGTTGGCCGGCCACAGATCACACAGCTCACACAGGTCCCATTCGAGCCATCGATCCAGCAGCGGTGGCGGTTACAGCTATCGCAGCTACAGTTCACCCAGCTACAGTCCACCGGCCCCGACTTACTCAGCGCCCAAGCCGACCTATACTCCACCGCCTGCTCCTGCACCCTCCGCACCGTCACCTGCCTATGCGATCGCTCCATCCGAACCCAAGCAGGCCGCACCTCTTAAAACGCTACCGGGCAACAGCGAGAAGTTTACCCGCATCGTCATGCAGGTTCAGACGGCGCTTACGGCATATGGGTACTACTCTGGCCTTATCGATGGAAAAGTCGGGCCCGCATGCAAAACCGCACTCCTCGCCATGCAGACGGATTACAAACTCAGGGCGACAGGAACGATCACGCCGGAGGTGCTGGACGCCTTCGGCATCGCCGCGAACTGAATCCAACAGAAAGATAGCCGATGAGCAATCCGTTTGAGCAACAGCCATTCGAAGGTGCCGAGTTCGTGGATAACCCGGAACCCCGCTGCCCGTGTCTGTTGCTGCTAGACGTATCCGGCTCGATGAACGGGAAACCAATCAGCGAGCTGAACGATGGCCTCGCGCAGTTCAAGGACGAGCTTTTCGCTGACGCCCTAGCTGCTAAACGTGTTGAAGTCGGGCTTGTCACTTTCGGTCCGGTCACGGTCGCCAATGATTTCCAAAGCGTACAACACTGGTATGCACCGACACTGTCGTCGCAGGGCGATACACCGATGGGTGCCGCCATTGAGCAGGGGTTACAAATGCTCCGTGAGCGGAAAGACCAGTATCGCCAGAACGGTATTTCCTATTACCGTCCTTGGGTTTTCCTGATAACCGACGGCGGGCCGACGGACGCGTGGAAAAACGCTGCCAGTCTTGTAAAAGCGGGTGAAGAGGAGAAAGCGTTCTCGTTCTTTGCCGTGGGTGTAGATGGCGCTAACATGGAGACGCTGGCGCAAATCAGCACGCGCGCTCCACTGGCATTGAAGGCGTTGCGGTTTCGCGACCTTTTCTCATGGCTTTCGAGCTCACTGAGCTCGGTTTCCCAATCCAATCCGGGAGATGCAGTTCCGCTCTCGAACCCGACCACCCCGGATGGCTGGGCCTCCATTTCATGAACGGGACGTGGCGGTGGGCGGGCGCTCGAGCGATCGGCACCTCCCATATGAAAACTGGTACCCCGTGCCAAGACTACGCCTGCGCCAAACTCTTTCTTACTCGGGATGGCACTGTTATGGCGGCTGTCGTTTCTGACGGAGCTGGAAGCGCGTCACTGGCAGAATTCGGGTCGAGAACGGTCTGCGTCACATTTCTAAGGGCATGCCATGATTTTTTGGCTCGCTCTTCCTTAAACAACCTGGACGAGGAGATCGTCTGGGACTGGATAGACACGGTCAGGGAGGCGATAAACCAGAAGGCCAAATCGGCGTCAGCAAGGCCTAGAGACTTTGCTGCGACGCTGGTCGCTCTGCTGGTTTCGGAAGACCGGAGCGTGGTAATCCATATCGGCGACGGTGCGGCGGTTGTCAGGATCGAAGGGGCCGAGGAATGGGAAGTGCCCTCGTGGCCCTTCCAAGGTGAGTATGCCTCTACGACCTCATTTGTCACCGATGACCCTCAGCCACGCTTAGAGATCGTGTGGGTCGAGGGACGTGTCGAGGAATTTGCGGTTTTCTCCGACGGCATTGAGCGAATGGTGCTGGATCATGTTTTCAAGGTCGCGCATGGCCCGTTCTTCAATCGCATGTTGGCTCCTCTGAAATCCTCCACCGCTGATACCGTCGACAAGTCTCTTTCACTCGCCCTGAAGGAGTACCTCGATAGTGCGAACGTCTGCGACCGCACGGACGACGACAAGTCGCTGATTCTAGGTCTACGCACGTGATAACGGTTATCTGTTCGGATGGGAAACGTCTGACTTTAGGGGCGGTCCTCGGCAAGGGTGGCGAGGGAACTGTGTACCACGTCGTGGAGTCGGCAGATATCGCGGCCAAAATCTACAATCCTGGAAAGGCAAAAGAACGCCGTGGCAAAGTCAATGCCATGGTCGCCGACCGCCTTCACAACCGGTCGCACTACGTAGCATTCCCGATTCAGACCCTTAGCTCCCCATCCGGCGAGTTCCTCGGCTTCACGATGAAGAAGGTGGCAGGTTTCAAAAGCGTCCACGATCTCTATGGCCCCGGAAGCAGGAAGACTGAGTTCCCGACGGCGGACTCCCAATTCCTGTTAAGATCGGCGATCAACCTCGCAAACGCCGTCGCCAGTATCCACTCGACCGGTTGCGTAATCGGCGACATCAATCACTCCGGGATTTTAGTCTCCAATAAAGCGCTCATCACGTTAATCGACAGCGATTCATTTCAGTACCGGTCGGGATCGAACACCTATCGTTCGTTGGTCGGTGTCGCAGAGTACACTCCCCCCGAACTGCAAGGAGCGGTCTTCGACAGGATCGACAGGAGCCCGAACCACGACAACTTCGGCCTCGCGGTTCTGATCTTCCAGCTCCTGTTCATGGGCCGCCACCCTTTCGCCGGACGTTACCTCGGCAAAGGCGACATGGACATTAAAACAGCCATCAGCAGCGGGCGCTTCGCCTACAGTGGCCGAAAGGCCGAGACGATGATGGAACCCCCACCTTTCGTACCGGCTCTCGGTGATTTTGGTGAGGACGTACGCAAGGCCTTCGAGGGGGCTTTCATGCCGCCGACACGGCACCCCGGAGGCCGTCCGACGGCAGCACACTGGTCCTCGATCCTAAAAGGCGTCGAAGCGTCGCTCGCGGTATGCGCGGTTGACAAGTCCCACGCCTACAAGCGGGAAGTCGGCGCTTGTCCGTGGTGCAAGTTGGAGAAGACGATGGGACGGTCGCTGTTCCCTGCCCAGTTCTCCCCGTCAGCGCCCGTTATGGATATAGGTCAACTCCTTCACGCCATTAAAACGATGGCAGCTCCATCAACTCCCCCAAGTGCAGAAGCCGCGATCGGGCCGATCTCCGGTTTGACGATGTCCCAAAAGGGAAAATCTGCGAGGAGTGAACGCACTGCTACGATTGCGGCAGGCTTGATCGCGATCGGTGTCGGTATCTACCTTATGTCGGAACTCAGCGGCTTTTGGGGCTTTGCTTTGACGCTCGGCACTATCGTCGTAGCCGCGAGGTCACTTGATCTAAAATCCAAGTTTGCAACGGAGCTTTCCGCCGCGAAGGCCGGTTGGGAAGAGCAACAAAGGAACTGGGTTAAGAAGGCTGGGCCGGAAGCGTTCGAAGCGCGTCGAACCCACTATCTCGCGTTGGGAGCGCAACATTCCGGGCTGGCAGCAAAAGAGCGCGACAAACTGGCTGAGCTGGAGCAGAAGAAGCGCCAGCTGCAGCTGGAAAAACACATGGACGCCCATCTGATCGACCGCGCCAAAATCCCGCGGGTCGGCGATGGACGCAAAGCGACGCTGGCGTCTTACGGTTTCGAGAGTGCACTCGATGTACGGCAACGGTCGGTAACAGGTGTTCCGGGTTTCGGACCATCATTGGCCAAGGACATCGAAGGTTGGGCTCGATCGGTCGAGCGGAAGTTCGTCTTCAACGCTTCGGTCCCGACGGACCCTGCAGCTGTTCAAGAAGTCAAAAGCGATATAGCCAAACAGCGCGCGGAATTGGAACGCGATCTGCTCAAGGCAACAGAAGACCTCAAAAACCTTGCGGACACGGCGCGCGCGTTACGGACCAAGCCGCCACAACAGTTGATTGACGCCTACACCAGACTAAAGCAGATTGAACTGGACATCGGATAGGATCGTCATGTCCGCACCATATACGGGATTTTGGATCATTGTTGGCATGACCGTCGGCGCGGTCGTCATCGCGAACTCGACAGCAAAACCTCGTCGTTCATCGACCAATACAACCTCATTAGACTACCCTCACACAAATCGGGTTCCCACTCCACCATCGAAGACGTTCTCTAAACCGGTTGCGGCGGCACCGCCGCCGTCAACTTTGCCGCTGTCCACAGAAGAGGTCGCAGGTCTCAGCCTGATCGTTAATCCACCGACGGCGAAGACTGAGGCCGCCTCAACCGGCACCCTAACGGCCGAAACACGTTCCATCGATGGTGACTTTCAGTTGGCATTCGACCGCGCCATGCAAGGCGTCGTGGCAACTCCCGGCCGATTGCCGGCGGACGAGACCGCTACCGCGGCAAACGTCGCTCTCCCACCCCCTCTTCAAACCAGAGAGATCGCACCAGCGCCCGCAATTTTCGTCCAGCCGACTGCTTCCCAATCAGTCGATGAAGACCACGAACTAAACGGCAATGCTCGTGCACTTACGACTACCGATCTCAACCTGCGTGCGGGCCCCGGGCCGGAGTATTTGAAAGTTGAAACCATGGCCAAGGGTAGCGAGGTGGTTATTCTGGAACGTCCGGGAAAGTGGTGGCGTGTGAAATCTAAGACGACGAACGCCGAAGGTTGGATAAACGGGACATTTGTGACCGCGGCGAAGGACTGATTAAAGGATGCCTTTGGCTCTGAAATCCGCCCCCATCTTTGATGCGGTGTCCTCGCGGGCGTCGAAAGCTGACACACCCTCCGCCAAAAGCTGCCGAAAGTGGTTCCATGCGCGAATATGTTCTTCGGGGTATTTTCGGAGAGCATCCGGCAGAGCTACGCCGCGCCGGTATGGCACGTTGAATTCGCCGTCACTATTCAATCGCCACTCTATTAACGGGTCGGGGATAAACTGGAATTGGCTAGGCGTGGGCACTATCTGTGGTGTCATACAAAACCATTCGCCGTCGATCCTGACTACCGAATGCAGGATGAGGTCGACCCCATAGACGATCCATCCCGCGACGTGGCGGCTACGTCCCTCAGTATCATTAGCTTGTTGCGCGGCGCAGTTTGAGTGACAGTGATACGGCGCCATTTCGGCAGCGATCAGTTCATGATCAGGCGGGCGCGTCACAGAGACGCGTGGGAAGGTCAAGACCTCAGCTAGGGTTGAGGCCTCCCATTCACTGGCGGGAAAAGCCATATTTTCGATGTTGCGCCGCGCCAGTTCCCCGAGTTCGCGCTTCTCGCTCTCTGACAACAACTCCATACCGCGCGCAGCCCTTTCTTACCGGATATCACTTCAGTTCAAAAAATCAGTCGAGCAACTCGTGGGTTCGATGTCCGTCAAAACCGCCAATACCGAGCCGTCAATCTGGTGTCACTAGAATAAGTGCGCTGATATCCACGTCCTCCCGGTATACGCATTCCGGAAGATGATCTTCGGCCGAGTCGAGCATTGAAAGTATCGCGCGACCCTGGTTTAAGGCACTTTCGACAGATTGGGCGCTGCCTATTGCGGAGTAAAACTTCGTCGCAAACATAGCGGCTGCGATATCGGTTATGGATTCCGACATCGCCACTACAACTGGCACCGAGTCCAGAAGCGTTTCTACTCCATCCAAGGTATCACAGGCATTTAGAACGAGAAGTCGCGGAGGCTCATCAGTTGCAGATAGGAACTTGCCCAACCGATCGAAATTCATGACGACGCCCGCTGGGTTTTCAACACTGCCGTTGTCGAAGAAAATTCCTCCGGCTCCTCCATGTCCAGAAAAGTGAACAACGTGTGGACGTACATCATTTAAACCACGCAGCATGTCATCGTAGGTAGCTGCTGGGAGATGGCTGATCTGAACTCGGTTGCGATACAACGTTCCTTTCAGCTCGTTTTGAACGTTTCTGATTTCAACGTCCGTTCGCAGTGCTCCCGGGCCGAAAGCATCCGAATTTGTTGTCAGATAAAGTACTCGAAGGGGTTCAGGTTTGGGGGCCTGGATCGCAATCGCCATCCTCCGCATGGAAGTCACCTGTCTCACATGATTAAGTTCCTCTCTTCTCATCTTTGCTGTTTCTCGGGAAAGTTTGTCACGGTTCGATTTTTCGGCCGTCGAAAGTGACTTCTGCTTATTCGCTTTCTGCGCAGCCAACGTGGCGAGCTTTTTCCTCGCATCAGCCACCTTCTTTTCTGCCGCTGCAGACTTGTTCATCGAGCTTTCTGCTTGCCGGAGGTATGATGATCGTGAAGATACCGACTTCGACTTGAGAGCCGCCTCCGACTTTTTAGCCCCTTCCGAAGCATACTTGTTCGCTTCCCGGGTATATTTTGCCAGATCGGATTGGGCTTCAGCCTCCTTATTTAGGATTTGCGCCAATTCCCGGCGCAAAGTCTCAGCTTGGCTCATTTCGACCTCCATCAATTAGAACCTGTCGTTTTGCACTTAATCATAAGATTCTCATCCTAACGATTTCAGCAAGATAGCCCGGCACTTAATCTGAGACTGGGCATTTAATTTGAGATTCTGGTTCCATTTTTTGGAAGTTAAAGTGAGATTTGCCAATGGGGAAAAATCGGCGGCTACGGTCAAGCCTTTATCCTAATTTTCGTTGTACCAGTGGAAATAATCGTCAAAGGCGGCGCGGAGCGTGGGGTCAAGAGCATAGAAATGCGCGCTGACATGGTCGGAGAGCTCGTATTCGTATCCCAGACTAGCAATCAACTCACTGAACGATGTCTCGGATCCGTCGTCCCAAGTGCCGTTGAACATGTTGTAGCTCGGGCCTTCGAAATGCAGCACCGTGACGCAGGCGCCTTCGCCCGGCTCGGCGCCGATCCGTTCTGCAAAGGATTGAAAGCCGCAATCCTCCCACATATCGCGTTGTCGGGCCCAAAGTTCGACAGCCGTTTGCAGAGCCGTTATCCGCGCTTCAAGCGCGGTATCATCATAACCAGGCCGGCGTCGTGGTGGGAGGGAGGCGCCCATCACCGGCAAGCCGTCTCACAGCGATTACTGCTTTGCATATCAATGCCACTCCTTCTAGCTCCATTGACTTAGCATTTTTGCAGCATCTTGCCGCGGTGGCTTAGGCCACTGGCGTGAAAACCTTGTGCGGTGCCAGGATAGTCAAGGTATGGGTCGCGCGAGTGAGCGCAACGTACCAATCCTTACGGTTCATATTTGGCGAATGCACAACAATAGCATTTGCGAACTCCAGGCCCTTTACCAGTAACGTGCTCCCCACGCTGCGATAAGCAATATGACGTCCAGCGTGGCGGATACGGTTCTGAACCTGCCAAATAGCATCAAGAAGATCCGACCTTTCACCTGCGATCTTCATTCTCAACGCCGACTGCATTGCGGAGAGCATTTCCCGCCTAAACACATAACTGGTCGGGCGCACGCTGAAGCCTTGGATCAGCGCCAGACAAATGTCGTCCCCGGCACCCTCCTGTAGGGCAAGCCCGATGTCGATCAGAGACCCAAACTTCGCCGTTCCCAAGGCTCCGCCCGCCTTCCGGGATGCTACGGCCTTGACAAAATCCGAGCGGCCAACCCCTGACATACATTGTTCAAGCATGTCGAGCGTACCGTCGAACCGCTTCGAACCGGAGTTAGATTTGAGCTTTTTCGCTGCTGCGTACAGGCTCTTGCATTCGACCGGTTCGATATTCGAGAAGCCCTGCTTGGCCAAGCGTTTCGCAATCAACGCTCGGCCGGCGAGATTAATCGGGTCGCCAATGACGACAAGATTGCCGTCACGCGCCATTGCGGACAAACATGTTCCAACGACCTTGCCTTGGCGCGGGCCGTCCTGATCGGGAAGCCATTCCCACGCGACACATGCAGGTGTTTGGCGGAAGTCGAGCGGTTCGCCAGCTTCAAGGGCAGACCGGGTCTTTTCGAGCCAGTCCGCCATCTCTACGTTGCCGTGCTTGTGCCAGCGATACGGCTTGCTCAACGTCCGCACTAGCGGAAATCGTTGAAAAACTTCTGTTTTCCAATCAACAGGCGTCTGCCCGTTGAAGTCGAAGATCGCTTGTAGCGGGTCACCAAATACACATACTGGCAGTACCGACGACAGCGCAGCGATCACGTTGTGCTGGAGGGCGCCGCAATCTTGGTATTCATCGACGAATAGACCGCAATAGGATGCGCGTAGGACCCGGCTCACTGCACCGCTCGCAATCAGTTTGATTGCCGAGCCATACACGGCGGCCCAGTCCTGTTCGCCCTTCGGCTCGGTAATCGTCAATCCCGATCGGGCAGGATATGACGACCCGTAACGAAGGCACCAGCCGGCGATCGTGTCGATGGCGAATAGTGTCGTGGATACGCCGTTGTCCTTGAGCCGCTTGCGCAATGCATCAACGCCGGCATGTGTATGCGTCAGAATCAGGCGGCGACCGCCGCCCCGCGCCGCCGCTTTGACGATCTGTTCAGTTTTTCCGCATCCCGCCGCCGCGACCACGCTGGCGGCTTGCAATGAGCAGATGACTTCCGCCAAATCGTCATCAGCCTCGTCATGCATCAACCCACCCACGAATGGTCGCGAGGTGCTGTGCCAGAGGCTTGGCGGAAATCTTATCGAGGCACGGATAAATCAGCGTTGCGACATGCTCGCCATAGGTGATGCCTTTGAACCAAGCCTTTTTCTTCGCGGTCGCTCCGAGAACGATGCGTAAACCATCGGATTCGAGAGACGCGGGCAGCGTGAGGTCAGCTAACGAGGGGATCTGAGCCGTTTTGCACGCAGCATTCGTCGTGGCGATGATGCTATCGGCGCCATGGCATTCAGCGGCATAGGCGACCAATGCCCGCACCGTGTCCCATGGCACATCCAGAAAGATGCGTTCGTCGGTCGAGCAATCGCCAGGCCACAGGAGAACTGTCCCGCCAGCCGCCTCAGCCTTGGATACCGATGCGGCCGCGGGTGGCTCATCAGTGTCCAGCAAAGCAAGGCACTCGTATCCGAGATCTAGCAAATGCTGAGCGAGGGTCACGGCCCTCGGCACGCCCCCTCCGTCTATCGCCACCACACCACGCAAGGCGAAGGAATCCTTACCGCTTCTCGCCCAGCAAACGTCCAGTCCTCGTAACAAACCGCACTCGGTTCGGCCTTCACCCACTAAGATGCGGCGCGCGAGGAAAGACTCAGGCGATCCGCGCAAATGTCCTTGGGCGATATCTGTGGTCTCGGCAGTTAGTGCGACCGATCGTATCTTCGTTTCACCGTTATGGGATCTCACGGCGTGGATGTCCTGAGCACGAAGTTCGCGTATCACGACCTCCGAATGCGTCGTCAGAAAGATTTGCGGCGTGATGACGGTGCCGGCAGTGCCGGCAGCCTCTGCCGACTGATGGTCGTCATCGTTGACGGGTGGCGCTGAGAGGTATTTGAGCAGCCTCGCGATACGATGCGGTTCAAGGCCGTGTTCGATCTCATCGACCATCGCGATATGGGAGCCGCTCGCGTTGTGCTGAAGCGCCGATACGATCAGGCGCGACGAGCCTGTCCCGAGCGTTCGAAGCGGCAGATCTCCATCATGGAGCGCAACGCCGCCGGATGTGATCGCCGAACCTTGTATGTCTAGTTCGGCAGTGAACGCCTCGCGAACTCTCACAGCGAAATGCTTGCCCAGCATCTCCGCACGCGCGGTTGGTACCGCGAAAACATCCTTGTTACTTGCACGAAAGGCTGCTCGGGCAGCGCGGCTCGCGGCCGCGAGCTGCTCACTCATCCGCCCCCCTTCGCCGATGCGGTTGAGGATGGACTGTCGGCCCCAGCCTAAATGGCGTTCCGCATAGGGGCCAAGCCTGGTCGTCGCCAGTTCCCTCGCATCCTTGAACCTCAAGGACGGAGGGTCGGCATCTGTGCTCAGCCGCTCATTAAAGATTGACCATCGCCCTTCAAGCGTCTTCGCGTCGATCTCAATACGGATGGACAGGGCCTCGGTGAGGCCATCCGCTGGCTCGTCGAAAAGCGTCTGCGTGCTTTCGTCCCAGCCGCGAAGTTGAAGACCATAACGATTGTCAGAGCAAAACTCGTTCGGAATGCCCACGAGTGTAACAGTTACCGTGACAGAATTCGTGAAGTCCAGGTTATAAAAATCGTTATCGTCACCGAGATAGTTCGTCCGCGGATTCAACGCCAGCTCGATGGCATCGAGCACGGTTGTCTTTGTGGAGTCGCCTGGGCCTATCAAGCAATTCATCCCTGGCGACGGGCTCCAGTCGAGGGTCCTTATCCCTCGGAAATTTCGTATTTCGACAAGTACGATCCGCACAACAACCTTTCCGACGATAGGCGTCTTCTTCGACTTAGCGAGAGGTGTCGCCACGTTTAAACTGCCTCAACGGATCTCCGCCCATGGCTTGAATTTTCCTGCCACTTTGCCAAACAACGGACGGCCATAGCATTTCCCGCGATGCTAGTATCAGAATTGAGTCGCTGCAACAAAACCTCAACCGAGGTTTGCAAAGCCTAGCTCGACCAGCTTGGAGTGCTGGCCGAGTTCAGGAAGAGATCTCATGGCGTCTGGCGGTTTGGAAGGAAAAAATATGACGATACCCGGCGAAAACAGGCCACGAATTGCGATGCTGGGCTGGGGCTCTCTGATTTGGGATGTTCGACCCGAATTCGATGACCAGCACGGCCCGTGGCATGACGATGGCCCGGTACTCCCGCTCGAATTCTCACGTGTTTCGGGTGCAACACGCGGTCGTGCCCTCACTCTCGTCATAGATGCTGCCAACGGGTCGGATTGCACTGTCAAATACGCACTCAGTAAACGCCGCGATCCTGAAGATGCTATCGCTGATCTGAGGGGACGAGAAGGCACTATCCTGAAGCGGATCGGGTTCTGGTTCGCAGATGGACGGCGTGAATACGATTTCGGCGTTCCGGGAGCTGTCGCTACCTGGGCGCAAGACCGAAAGTTTGATGCGGTGATATGGACCGCTCTCGAATCCAACTTCACGGAAGAGACCGGCGAACGTTTCTCGATCGATGCTGCCATCACACATCTAAAATCCCTGCCGGCTGAAGGAAAAGCAATGGCGGCCGAATATGTTTGGCGAGCGCCATCACTTGTGAATACACCATTGCGCCGGACGCTTCAGAGTGAGCCTTGGTTTACGGAAGAAAAGAACGGCTCGGGACAGTGATATGGCGACGTTGGTGAAAATCGTCCCCTATGATCTCAATTGGCCAAGGCATTTCTCAACGATTTCATCCGAGCTTCGCCAGCTTTTGGGAAACAAGGTTGTCGCCATTGATCATATTGGAGGTACATCAGTGCCTGGTCTGTCGGCAAAGCCTCTCATCGACATCGATATCACCTTGAATGCCCTCGCCGATATTCCCGCTGCGAGCGCGGCGCCGATCGAGGCGGGGTGCGATCCTCGCGGCAACCGCTATGGCGACGATGTCTGGGCCTTCCTACACAGCGGCAGCACACCAAAGCAGCGTGTCTATCTTTGCCCGCCTGACAATGAAACGCACCGTCGTCGCCTTGCGTTTCGCGACTACCTGCGAAACCATAAGGATGTCGCCGAAGCCTATGCTCATCTTAAAGAGCGGCTTGCCAAGCAGTTTCCTTACGACGGAGATCGGTATACGGCGGAAAAGAGTAGCTTCATCAGCAACGTGGTCGAGCGTGCTCGTTCAGTCGCTAATGGTGCCATCGACTCGGGACAGGTTGGCGAAGGCTGATGATGGCACAAGATATCGATATAGAGTTGTTTCGTCAGCTTGAACAGGAGTTGCACAGGCCAGATGTTCGCTCATCCCGAGAAGCCGTCTCCGCACGGCTTGCTGACGATTTTCTGGAGTTTGGTAGTTCCGGGAGGGTCTACGACAAGCATCTAACTATCGATTCCCTGGCGAAGGAAGGTCTTTCAGATCGTGTCACGTTGCCGGAGGTCCGTGATTTTACCGCAAGAATGATCGCAATAGATGCGGTATTGGTCCTGTATCGCAGCGTGAGGCAGGCAGATGGGGGCGTTCCCGAGAGAACAACGCTGCGGAGTTCCATCTGGAAGCTGATCGATGGCCGGTGGAGAATGGCCTTCCATCAAGGAACGATGGTGCCAGCGGCTGTGCTTCGCTCGGCTCCCGCTATTGCCGGACGCAATGTTGTGCTTCGAACCGCCACCTCTGATGACATCGAAGCCCGCCTCGCCCTCGGGAACCACCCTGAGATCATCCAAATGTTTGGGGTAAGCCGGTCGGATGTGAAACCCATGACCCGAGAAAAGGCAGCAGGGTGGGTCCAAGGCATCATCGGCAACCCGTATGCGTGGGTAATCGAGGTCAATGATAAGTTCGCCGGCGAAATCAGACTGGACAAGGTAGATCGAACCGATAGACGAGCGTCCATGGCAATCGGGCTGTATGATGCAGACATCCTCGGTAAGGGATATGGGAGCGAAGCTATTCGGTTGCTTCTGCAATACGCTTTCGATGAATTGAGCTTGCATCGCATCGGCGTGCGCGTGCTCGCGTACAACCAACGGGCTATACGCGCGTACGAGAAATGTGGTTTCATTGTTGAGGGACGGGAGCGAGAAGCGGCATTTGTCGATGGATTATGGCATGATGACGTGATGATGGGTATCATCAATCGTGAGTTCCTCAGGCAGCCATCCTCAACCCCTCACTGATTCAAATCCAGGCAGCGGGGTGGAAGAAGGACATGATTTGATCGAAAAAGCCCTTATCTATGCGACCTCTTCCCGAGGGCTTCTGGTGTTTGACGAACCCGATTTTCCTGAAGTTCCCCTACAGGTACCGGGAGGCACAGTCGAAGTGGGGGAGCCGGTAATTGACGCCGCCCGCCGTGAATTCGGCGAAGAAACCGGATTGTTCGATCGAACGGGGTTTCGGCTGCTGGGAGACAGCCATCGCACCTTCGAGCGAGACGGGCAGCTTCACAACCTTCATCGCACATATTTTCATTTGCCGCTTGAAGAAGATCTTCCTGAGACCTGGACTCATTTCGAGACCATGCCATCCGGTGGTGGGCCGCCTATTTTGTTCCGGTTTTTCTGGATCGACGTCGTTCTGGCGCGAGCGCGCCTTGATCTTGGCTCGGGAGAGATGCTCGACCGACTGCCGTCGATGGATCGCTACGTTCTCTCTATTGCAGAGAGCGCCGAAGACCAGTCAGCCTATCATCGGCTGAGGCGGACGGTGCTCTTTGAAGCCCGAGGGCGGTTTGACTATTTTCAAGATGAGCCGGAGGAGATCAAAGACCAGAATCTTTCCCTGCTTTTCAAGTTTGATGGACAGGCAATCGGGACCGTTCGTCTCGATCAGAAGCCGTACGGAAGGGCGATCGTGCGTCTGGTGGCGATAGCACCTGACTGGCAGATGCGGGGTCATGGAACCGCCCTTTTGGAGCGGGTTGAACGCCTAGCGCTCTCACTTGGCATTAGGGAGCTTTTCGTGCATTCCGCTCCGGATGCGGTCGGGTTCTATCAGAAATTTGGCTTTTCTCCTTTTGACTTCGAAGCTGGTAGTTTCAAAAGTGTGCAATTGCACAAAATCATCGAATAATGCGCTCCCCCGTGAAAATCCGACACTTCAAAAAGGACGGTACCATTGAAAACCGCAATCATATTCGACTGTGAATTCCTTTGCCTTGAGGGGTCGCAACGCAGATTTTGGTGTGCCGCCCATGATCCCGATCCAGTCATCGCGCAGATCGGCGCGGTAAAGCTTGGGTTGGAAGGTGAATTTCCGATTCCTGGCACTTATAAAGCTTATGTCCAGCCGATCGATCGATTTGGGAACCGATATGCGCTCGACCCTTTTTTCACGAAGCTGACTGGTATCACGGAACAGGCCATCGAGACGGAAGGCGTTACGTTGCAGGATGCACTATCCAATTTCGACAGTTTTTCCGGCGGCGCGAGGTTCTGGTCGTGGGGCAAGGACGAACTAAACATGATAGCGATCAGCTGCTATATCGCTGGCGTCGACGCTCCAATCCCAGCCCACCGTTTCGACAATGCTGTCAAGCTCCTGCTCGCAGCCGGGATGCCCGTCGAGGATCTGGCAAAGACGCCAAGCAACAAGCTTGCCGACTACTACAGCGTCGAGCATCCGCCCTTAGAGGGCCATGACGCACTCGATGATGCGCTTTCGGTGTCGTATACCCTGCAACACCTCATGCAGGCCGGGAAACTGCGACCGGAAGTGTTCGAGGCTGTTTAGAAGATCGCGTTCTCCTGACCATGGCGCTAGATTCCTGCGTCCTAGAGGATACACTAGCCATTAAACGGGGGCGGAAACGATTTAAAAATGCTCGGTAGGGTTTTAAGACTTGATCTTTCGATAAACTGGGTCCAGGTCACACCGGTGATCGCTCTTGCAGCCGCCGCAGCGATCTTACCCGTCGGTGTGCCATTGCTTCTCGGCTATGCCATTGATGCCGCACTGCAGGGCAAAGGAGTCCTCGAACTCTTTCCGACCTTCGGACTGATTGTTGTCCTCGCGATCGGGGGAGGCGCCGCTGAGCTTTTCACCAATGCACTTGGCGCCCGAGTCGGTTATGGGCTTTCGTGGCAATTGGCGCGTAAGCTTTATTCCAGCCTGCTCCGGATGCCGCTCCTCAGCTATTTCACGATCAATCCTGGCGTCCTCAACAGCCGGCTGACCAACGACATGCGGATGGTCGATCCGCTGTTCGTTTCGATTCCGATCTCGTTCATTCACGGATGGGCCGGTCTCCTGGCCGTCGCCATCGGACTGGCATTCATAAATGCTTGGTTCCTCGCGGCGTTCATCCTTGTCCTGATCGCACTTCTGGCGGTGCGTTTCGCCGAGGGGAGGATCAATGCGACGATCCGTGAATCTTACGAGGTCAATGCGCGGGTTGCGCTGCAAATTGAAAGCACGACCAGCGGCGATGCTGTCAGCCTCGTTCGGCAGGCACAGGCGACCGCTGCGGAAGAGAGGCGCTTTGCCGAACTAGCGGAGAAGTCGGTCGAGATCGCATCCCACATGGACGTCTGGCGCGCCCTGATCGTCGTGGCATACCGGCTGTGCTTCGATCTGATCACCGTGCTGTTCCTGGCAATCGGCGTTTTTCTCGGATCAACCGGACGGGCGTCGATCGGCGGCGTCGTATCGGCACTGTTCTTTGTCGGCCTGGTGCGTCAACCGCTGGGTGAGGTGGTCGGACAGCGCTATCCGTTAATCCGGGCCGGTATGGGTCTCGGCAGGGTGGAAGAAGTCTTGGCGTCTTCCAATACCGGTCTCACGACGATCGCCGCTACTGCTCGCCCACAACCGGTAGACGTAACCAAACCCCAGTTGATCTTCGAGAGCGTGGGGTATGCTTATCCCGCTCGCAGCGACGTTGCCGTGAAAAGCCTCTCCGATGTGGCTGCCGCCAATTCAGCTATGAGTGGCTTCCTCGCCGGGGTATCACTAACAAAGTTGGTGGAAGCGGCGCCCGTTGACGATGCAGGAAATGCGTCATGGGTACTTGATGACGTTTCATTCTCGGTTTCCCGCGGCGAGACGGTGGCCGTCGTCGGAGAATCCGGTTCTGGCAAATCCACGATTATCACGCTGGCGTGCGGCATCGTTCGGCCGGGGCGGGGGCGTGTCCATGTAGGTGGTGTGGATACCCTCGACATGAGCGAGGAAGACGTCTGGAAGTCTGTGTCGCTGGTAAGCCAGGACATCTATCTCCGGGATGCAACGCTGCGGGAAAACCTTAACTATGGGCGCGAGGATGTGACCGACGAGGAACTGATCAGCGCTCTGGATGTGGCAGTTCTCGGAGACTTATACAAACGGCTTTCGGAAGGACTCGATACGAATGTCGGCCAGCGCGGCAAACGGTTTTCAGGGGGCGAGCGTCAGCGCGTTGCGATCGCGCGGGCTGTTTTGCGAGACCGTCCGCTGCTGATCCTCGATGAGGCAACATCACACCTCGATACACAGCGCGAGGAAGGCATCCTCGACGCGATCCAAACGATTGCGGAGAATAAGGCGGTACTCGTCGTTGCACATCGATTGTCGGCGATCGAACGAGCAGACCGGATCGTTATGCTCGACAAGGGTCGGATCGTTGAACATGGTCGTCACGCAGAACTTATCGCAGCGAATGGTCCCTACTCTCGTATGCACCGCGTAACGAGCTAAGGTTTATCGAGGTGGCAGTCGCGGAAGTCTTAAAGTTCGCAGAAAAGGAGAGATCGTGTCATTAAACACGACAGAGTTTGAAGCGGTAGTTCTAGCGAGTCCCTTAGTGAGTGCAGTTTGGGCGGAGTGGGAGCGACTGGCCCTCCCGGAATGCTGGCTGGTCGCCGGCTGCCTGGCTCAGACTGTGTGGAATAAACACTTCGCCTTCCCTCCCGAGCATGCCATTTCCGACGTGGACCTCGTGTATTTTGATCTGGGCGACGTTTCGGCCGAGCGCGAACAGCATCATGGCGAACGCATCCGGGCGATGTTTACGCATCTCCCCGTCTGGATTGATGTTAAGAATGAGGCGCGAGTTCATCTTTGGTACGAGAAGAAATTCGGCTATCCCATTGCGCCCTACTCTTCAGTGAAAGACGCCATCGGCACGTTTCCGACGACAGCGACAGCAGTGGGTATTCGACCATCAGGGTCTGCCGTCGAGATTTATGCGCCATACGGCCTTGATGATCTCCTCAACGGGACGATCAAAGCGAACAAAACGCAGATCACGCGCGAAATATTCGACGCGAAAGCGGCAAAGTGGCTTCACCTATGGCCTCACCTTAAGGTCATACCGTGGGATGAGTGCTGACGAACCGCCACACACCTTTCGGTCCCTCCGTCTCGTCTAAATCCTACGTTTTGCGACAAACGGGGCAGGAGGAAAGATGCTTGAAATTCGCACGGCGGAAGCTGTTGACCATAAGAAAATCATCCACCTCTGGCACCAAGGATGGCATGAAGCCCATGCCGAACTCGTGCCATCAGAAGTGTTGCGGTTTCGGACCAAGAGCCACTTTGAACTGTGGCCGAAGGAGGCGCGAGAGGCATTCTACGTCGCCACTGATGATGGCGAACTGCTGGGATTCGTCTCCGTCAAGGATGCGGAGGTCGTCAAATTGTATGTCGGCAACCATGCTCGCGGGGCCGGCGTAGCTCACGCGTTGCTCTCATACGCGGAACATCTCTTGCGTTATCAAGGTGTATCAAAGGCCGAGCTTTATTGCACAGCGGGCAACATCCGAGCTGAACGATTCTATGAGCGGGAAGGTTGGAACCTGTCCTGCTCCTTTGAAGATGCGCTTTGGCTGCCAGAAGGTGTCAGCAGAAAAATCATGGTGTCCACCCATCGCTTTCTGAAAGACCTGACGCCGTTCGCCTAAGCAAAAAACGGCCTATTTACATCAACCCCCAAACTAACATCCTGATCTGCTCCTGAGCGAGCAACGTTGTCGCTGGGGCTTTTACTTTCCTACCTTTGCAATCAAGGCGATTGTCGCACAGCTACGATTTTTGCAACTGCAACCCCGTTTCGATCAAGCGCGTCCAGTAGTTTATGCCGTAGGGAATAGCTGCATCGTTGAAATCGTAGCTGGGCTCATGCAGCCCAGCCGTACTTCCGTTGCCAAGAAGCGCGATGTTGCCTGGCCGTTGTTCGAGCATGAACGCAAAGTCTTCCGAGCCCATAAGTTGCGCGTGGTCGGGCTCGACGGCATGCACTCCCATGAATGCACGCGCCACCTCGACAGCCAGCGCCGTTTCCGCTGGAGAATTGACGACCACGGGATACAGGTTCCTGAAGGTGACCGTTGCGCTTGCTCCGTAGGACGCCGCGATCCCCTCCGAGATATCGACAATGCGGCGAGCCATGATGTCTCGCACCTCTGGCTCAAACCAGCGGGCCAAGCCACGCAGCTCACTCGTTCCGACAAAGGTACTACCCGGTTTTCCGCCTTGAAATGATCCGAAAGAGATCACGCCGCTCTTCAGCGGATGGACGTTCCGCGCGATGATGGTCTGCAGGGCAATAAGGATGTTGGCTGCGGGAAGCAGGGCATCAACGCCGGCCTGAGGGCTGGCGGCATGCGCACTTTTCCCATCGACTGTTATCTTGAAACTCGCCACGGCTGCACCGAACGGGCCAGTGCGAGTGGCGAAGTGCCCAACGTCCAGGCCCGGTTCGTTATGAAGGGCAAACACCCTCTCGATGCCCCAGCGGGTCATCAAGCCATCATCGCACATTGCCTTAGCACCGCCCTGTCCCTCCTCCGCCGGCTGGAAGATCAAAACGGCGGTGCCATCGAAGTTGCGTGTTTCCGCCAAGGCTTTTGCAGCACCCAACAGCATCGCCGTGTGCCCATCGTGTCCGCAAGCATGCATCCGGCCCTCGGTGGCAGAGGCGTAAGACAAGCCGGTCGTTTCCTGAATGGGCAGCGCATCCATATCGGCACGCAGACCGATCACCTTACCGGAAACATCATGTCGGCCCCGAATAACGCCAACAATTCCGCTCCGGCCAATCCCTTCGGCAACCTCATCGCAACCGAAAGCCCGCAGCTTGTCGGCTACGAAAGATGCGGTTCGTGGAAGCTCGTAACCCAGCTCAGGGTTGGCGTGCAGATCACGACGCCAGGAGATGATTTCGTCGTACATGAACGCGGTCCAATGAATGTGTCACTGGACCGCATGCTACTGCTGCGGAGCGGAAAAATCTCCCCTCTGGGAAGATTTATGCGACAGCTTTGGGCCGGCCAGCGGTCATCATCTCGATCAGTCTCTTGAGACGAGCTGCCACGTCACTGGTCTCCAACAGCTGCTGCTTCTGCTCGACGCCGGCGGACAGCAACGCGGCAACAGTGTCGGCAAGCTGGCTCGCATCGCCCACCGAAGGCAATCTGAAACGGGCTTTGGAACCTGGTGGAAGTGCGGAAAAATCGACCTCGGCGTAGGTTTGGTAAGCATCGAGGACCGCACTCGAAAGAGCAGCTGCCTCCACCGACTGACCGCCTTGCTCTCCAATGGCCCTGACTTCCGCCGCCAAGAACTCGCCGCTGATGCGAACGATGTCTGCTCGCTGAAGTCCGCAGACGGTGACCTTGAGCGCCCCGTCCACTTGCGTCTGACGATCAACCACGTTTGCTATAACACCTACTGGATAGAGAGCTTCCATAGTACTGGGACGATCGTCGCTGCCATGCCTTTGGGCAACAACGAGGACGCGCCGGTCAGCAACAAGAGCACGTTCAACCGCCTGTCGGGTCTTCTCGCGTGCCACGAAAATCCGCGAGATCATGTGCGGAAACAGGACCATGTCCCTCATAGGAACAAGGGGAAATTCCGCTCCTAGCGGAATAGACGTTTCAGCATTCAGCGATTTTTCTGACGGCTGCGTCGCATGGATCTTCGCAGCCAAGACGTTCCAATCTCGAAAGCCAAGAATTCGAGCAACGAGCTCCTGGCTCTCACTGTTGGTGAGAGTTACAGATTTTGTGTGAAGCGCTTCGCGCAGCGTCTTCGCCATAGATTTGGCATCGCGGAAATCGCGCATGGGGTGATCCTTTGCAAAAACGAACGGAAAGCGTCAGGGGCTTGCATTGCTGACCCGTTCGTCCGGGCAAAGGGAGCCATAAGTGGCTCGATACATTCACCATACCCCAAAAGGCGCAAGCAGCAGGTCGTATCCACCGGTGACAATTCTGCGCAGAAGGTCTTTTACCTGTCAATCCTATCGTGGGCCCAAGCCCGCTTTGGAATGATGCGGAGGGACAAGGCCCCACGAACATACAATGCTGCCCGTTACTCCGAGGTTTTGATCCGCCACGGAGGGTTAACGCGATTTTGCCCGGCGAAATATAGGAGGATGCGATTTCCACCGGGGTCGAAAAGCTCCGCCTCCCGCCACAGCCAGCTTTGGTCTTGAGGTGGGCCGGAGAACACGATGCCGTCGGAAACCAGGCGCTGATACCTATCGTCCAGGTCGTCGCACTCGAAATAAACGGTGGTGCCCGTACCGGCGTCATCACCCTTGTGTAAGGAAAATGTGCTCTCGCCATCAGGGCAAACAAATCGAACGTAGTTCGGCCGTGCGTCCACAACTGGCATGAGGCCTAGAGCACGATAAAACGTCCATCCCTCATCGAGGTCGGGCAATGTCACGGTGACGTGATTTAGCTTCATCACGTTTTCCTAAACAATGTCGCTCGTGCTACAAACGTCGGACAAGATCGCGGAAATTTATCGCCGCCGCAAGGTCCGCAGTCGGTGCGACGCGGAAGCCCGCAGGGGCCAAAACCGGTTATTGGTGGTCTCTGCTCCTGGTCGTCACTAGGGCGTCTTTCGAAGATATCCATCGCTTATCCGCCTTCTATGGGTGAGAACAAAGCCCCGTTCGATCTTTGCAGATCAAAAACAGCGTCGTAGATATCTAGGTCGAACTGCGAAATACCCTCGAATAGAAGGTGTTCAAGCTTGCCCGCCTTCTCCCAGCTGCTATATCGCCGGCATTCACGTGCCAATCCCGGTTCATCGCTTTGACAATGCCGTCAAGCTTCTGCGTGCGGCCGGAATGCCGATCGAAGATCTGGCAAAGACCCTAAGCAACAAGCTTGCCGACTACCACAACGTCGAGCACCCACCCCTGCAAGGTCACGATGCCCGAGATGACGCGCGCTCGGTGTCGTATACCCTGCAATACCTCATGGAGGCTGGGAAGCTGCGGCCGGAGACATTTGAGGCCGTTTGAAAAGTCGCGAAGTCCAATGACGAACCTGCAGGAAAGACCGTCCTATGACCCCTGAAATCGAGCAGATCGATGGCCAGGTGAATGGGGCATTCATTGCAGCAAGGCACGGTAGTGGGACGGGCGTCATTGTCTTGAGCGGCTCCAGCGGCAGGGTCGATGTCGACAGGGCCGCGCTAACAGTGGCAAATATTATCCTTGTTGCAGGCGGGGATGACGCGCTCTGGCCCTCGGACGTGTTTGCCGAGCAGCTGTCTCGTCGCCGGGAGGAATATGGCATGCCGGTGTCCCTCATAGTCGATAGCTATGCTGGGCACAGGATTTTGCTGCCCGGTGAGAATACCCCTCGATCGATCCTTCATGCTCATGGTGGGACCGATGAGGCAGATGCGAGGCTCGGACACGCAGCCTGGAGGGAGGTCATGACATTGCTTTGATCTTTCGTTTGATCACAACGCTTTAGTTCACAATACCCCCCATGCCCGAAACCTCCCCCTCCCCGTCATCTCCCTGAGGCCAAGTTCCAAAACGATCCGCCGCGCCGCCTGCGGCGTCACATCGAGCGTCTTCGCCACCATTTTTGCCGACACCAACGGTTTGGCCATCACCAACTCAACCAGCTCAGGCAGTTTTGACGACGTCCGCCGTCCTTCCAACTTTCGGTCCATCATCGTTTTCGCCAGCGTCAGCCTGTCATGTTCTTTCATCCCGATCTCGGCGGCCGCGATTAGACCATAGGCAATGGCGAGCAGCCGGGTTTCCCGGTCGCGATGCCGGCGCCGATCGACGGGTATGGTTTTCAGGCCAAGGTTGATGGCCGCCAGATGGGCGCTGGTGGTGATGCCTGCGTCCCGAAGAATCGAGGCGGCGAACAGCCGACCGAGCCAGGGGGCGTGCTGCAGGACGGAAAGCTCGTTCCAGGCATCAAGGGCGACGATCGCCTGCTGCACCGCCGGCAGATCTCGCGCCTGTCGCACTACACCGCGCCATTCCTCCAGCCGCTCGTCCTCATCCCAGTCGAGATCATAGATCATCGGATTTTTTTCGGCTCCGCCGCCACGGTCGGGCCGGGTTGCGTTCTCGATCGCAGCCTCCGATCGGGCCAGTAGCGCGTCGATGGCGGCATAGTCGACGCCAGGGAGATTTCCGACGTCGTCACCTTCCTCCCCCTCCCCTTCCGCTTCGATCGCGGCCGTCGGCCGAATAACTTCGGCCGTCGTCGCCTCGTCCCCGCCACCCGACCCGATCTCCGAGGTTTTCCGCAGCGTGCGCAAACCGTCGGGGGAAAGCGCCCAGTCGGGTATTTGGGTTGCGATGCGGCGACGCGTTCGCAACACGTCGCGGGCGATGGTGAGCTCGTGGGTCGGGGTACGGATATCCCGCGTGGCGTCGTGCAGGACGAGGTCTTCGAGATGGACGAGCTCGCCGTCGATCCACAGCGAGGCGCAGGCGTCGGCAAAATGCAATCGTTCGAGGACGCCCGCGCCGACGGGTGAACGGGCAATGCGCTCGTCGAGACGGGTCAGCGCGGTCCCAGCGTCGAATACCGGTCTCATCAGAGCTGTCATGCTGATTTTCGCGAGATCATAAGCCATTGAAATCATGGTAAATGATTTACTAAAGGAACTCTAGTCAAATATTAAAGTTCCTCACATGGCATGGTTGACGGCTGGCGTTTAAACCATCGATAAGTACCAATTATCGATGGTAGTTGATTTCGCGGCGCAAATCGAGGAAAATCGGGGCAAATCACGGTGCCAGCGGCCGCCGAAACCCGCGATTCTGGAGCCTATCGTGCCTAAAGCGAAGACATCACACACGTCCGTCGAGCGGCGCGCCGAGGAGCTCGATACCATCGCGTCCGTTTTGCCGCTCGAACGCCGCGACGAGCTTGCCGAGCTGTTGACCGATGATGACATCGAGACGCTGCGGCATCTCGTTAATCAGGGAATGGGCGACAATACACTGAGGGCCCTGACGTCTGATCTTGCCTACCTGGAGGCCTGGGGGCTTGCGGCCACCGGGCGGTCCCTGCCCTGGCCGGCGCCCGAAGCCCTGCTGCTAAAATTCGTGGCCCATCATCTGTGGGATCCGGAAAGGCGCGCAAGTGACCCCAACCACGGCATGCCCGATGATGTCGACAAAAATCTAAGGCGTCAGGGTTTCCTGAAATCCGTCGGCCCGCACGCGCCTGACACGGTACGGCGCAGGCTGGCCAGCTGGTCGACATTGAGTAAGTGGCGCGGCCTTACGGGCGCCTTCGCCTCCCCTGCCCTTAAATCAGCTATTCGTCTTGCCGTGCGCGCCGTTCCGCGAACCCGTGCGCGCAAGAGCGCAAAGGCCGTCACCGGCGACGTTCTGGCAAAGCTGCTGGCGACGTGCGAGTCAGACAGCCTGCGCGATCTACGCGACAAAGCAATCCTGATGGTCGCCTTTGCTTCTGGCGGCCGTCGACGCAGCGAAATCGCAGGGCTACGCGTCGAGCAGCTGACAGTCGAGCCACCGATCGAGGTGGACGACGGTCCTCCCCTCTCCTCACTTGCCATCCATCTTGGTCGAACCAAAACGACGACAGGCGAGCAGGACGATGTCGTCTATCTCACAGGTCGACCTGTCGAGGCGCTGAACGCCTGGCTAGCGGCCGCAAAGATCGAAAAGGGCAGCGTGTTTCGGGGAATTGGGCGATGGGGAACCGTTTCGAGGCGTGCGCTCGATCCGCAGTCGGTCAATGCGATCCTGAAGCAGCGGGCACAGATGGCCGGGTTGGACAGTGGGGAGTTTTCAGCGCACGGGCTACGATCGGGATATTTGACAGAGGCCGCCAATCGCGGAATTCCCCTTCTCGAGGCGATGGAGCAGTCCAGACATCGGTCGATGCAGCAGGCTTCCAGCTACTATAACAACGCTACAAGGCGAAGCGGGCGTGCGGCACGCATTCTGTAATGGCGCTCATGCGTAGCATCAGACGCCCCGGCTTGTTGGAACTAGTTGCACAGTCAATCGGTCTCCCTGACGACCTAGGCAAGGTCGGAAATCCCGCTTCACTGACGTTCTCCACAGGCTGGCATGGCCTCCTCTGCCTAAGTCGATGATCGATACGTGCAGAAGCAAGGCAGGCTTTACCAGAGACGATCAAAGAGAGTGCGTCCAGTTCGCGTCTCAGACGATTACCCGCAATGGAAAACCGAGCGTGGTTGTTGTTTCTGCAGATGAGTAGCTGAAGAAAATTACTCGCAGGGGATCGTTTGCGGAATTTCTGTCGGTATCGCCGCTATGCGGCGCCGAATTGGATAGTTAGAGACAACACGACGAGCCCCGTTACCTGTCCTTGTGAGACTTCTACTCGATACGAATGTTCTGTCGGAAGTTACAAAGCCTCGCCCTGATGAAGGGTGTCTGAAGTGCCTTGACGGGCTGGACGTGGATCGAACCTTAATCAGCATCGTCTTTATTGCTGAAATTCGCCGCGGTGTCGCGCTGATGGATAGCGGGTGGCGCCTTGGACGAACGGCTCACGCATAATCTGCCTCCACGCTTAAGAAAACAGGATTATTCGGGTGGCAGGTCATGTCGCCTCCGCCTAGGGCGATCTGATGACGCTTGCCAAGCGAAATGGTCGCCGGCTCGGCTCGATGGTTGCTACAGCCGTCACTCACCCATTGACCCTTGCGACGCGCAACATCAAGGATTTAGAAGGCTTCGGAATAAAAAACAGTGATCAGTGGGTGGACTTATCTGGCCGTTGCTTTTCGATTGAAAGGGCTGGACTGAATGTTCTCCTACTAAATCCTCAGGAATCACGCCGTAATCTTCTTATTGCTCACTGCACGCCCTTGATCTGGCTGCATGAAGTCATCCATCACGTGAATGAGCACTCGCGAATTTTGAAAGGCAAGCAAGGCTCGTTCCTTGGGTTGGCCCACGATGTGCGCCGAGCATAAGAGCGGCAGCGTGAAATTATTCAGCCGCCTAAACATTTTTGAAGAAATCGGCGTCCGATATGGCGTTCGGATCCTCTGGCCTGTCCTTTGGCTGCAGCATAGGCTGGTGAAGCGATCTCTCGCGTTTCTCGACGATAGAGCTAAGCTATCACTTATGCGTTGGAGGCCGTCATCGACGATGCATCGCGCGAGGATTTTGGCGCCCAGGCACGTATATCATCGGTCTCTGACAGCACCTTAGTCCAGCACAGCCTGCAGTATTTGAGATGATCGACCGCCCAAGGGGATATTTTCTTCGTGGACGAAAGGGCAACGGAAGGCCGGCTTGCGCTGCTCATTTCGAGTTTCGATCAGATCTGTGACCGCTTCTACCCAATTCCATTTAAGAACAGCGAAAAGAACCTGCTATCTTCAGGAAAATTTGCAGTCTGGAAAAAATCAGGAGTGGGATCCGACAAACGGTCTCTACCCTCGTGACCGCCCTCCTCTGCCGACAGGCAGAAATCTCTCTGCTGTCCCTCCAGGTAAGCAGGCTTTCTGAAGTTCCCCCATTCCAATTTTAGTAGGTATTTCCGCTGCAGATGCCCCGCTACCAAGGGGAATATTTCGAGAGCAAATAATGGGCGCAGCGAGGATTCGGTCGTTCTGGTGGTTCTGGTAGTCAAATTCCTCACTTGCCATGTGCTTGGGATATTCTGATCAGCTGCCTTGGCTGGCCGATAGGTCTTTCAAACGACACAGACCGTCGAAGGGCGCTGTCCATTTTCAGTCCCTCGGCAATCCGATCGATACGTTCGCTAAACAAGTGTGTTTTTTCGACTGTTCTTTTGCGCCGTCGTGCAGTTGGCGCGAAAGCTGATTGTCGAGCGAACCCAAGTTGCTTTCATGGCGGCAAAGGCTGCATCAACCTGACAAAAATGCAGCCTTTTCAAGAGAAGCGCCAGGACGCAATCAAGGCGGTGTAGACGGCTCCGGAAAAGGCTAGACTTCGTCGGACGTTTTCCTCGGCTAGACCCCGGTGCCCGGCCTTTAACAATTTTGCCCGGGTCAAAACTGATTTAATACCCTGCCAGGCTCGTTCCCTGGGGCCGGGACGGGCGACAAAGGCTTTCACGCGCCCTGAACCGCACCGCCGGCTTGAAGCCGCAGCCAGCAGGACTGACCCGACAAGAGGCGACTTTTTGTCCGCTGATATCTGTGAACGGGCAGAATTGATCCGTACAGTACAAGCAGCGAATGCGTCAGCGCATCATCGATGATTTTGCGATAGTTGATATCCCAGGTCCAAGGGCGAAAACCTTGTCAGCTGACAAGGTTTTGGAGACGCGGCTCTGGCTACGGATCAGCTCATCTCTTGAAGAAGCCCAGATACCAGATCATCAGTTGTCGCGACCGCTAAAGTTCGCCCAGCTACCAGTGTCAGCGGTTTACGACGCTCGCTACCGACAACCTTGTCAGCTGACAAGGTTTGCAGTCCTCCATCAACTTCAACGGTCAACAGTCATACCGAGGCCGGGGCACGGCGCAGGGGGCAGGGGGCAGGGGGCAGGGGG
>Ga0157371_10000615_pt1 | contig 42407 bp, 31 predicted proteins | sample C45metaG_FD_113462 | JGI IMG/M metagenome (GOLD analysis project Ga0157371, IMG submission 113462) | Corn rhizosphere microbial communities from Kellogg Biological Station, Michigan, USA - C4-5 metaG | ecosystem: Host-associated > Plants > Roots > Rhizosphere > Soil | place: USA: Michigan... | reverse complement strand
GCGCGTCGTCTACCGCCTGCGCCAGGACGTCGAGGAGAAGATCAACCGCCTGCCGCTCGGCTACTACGACAGGATGCAGCGCGGCGAGTTGCTCAGCCGCGTCACCAACGACATCGACAACGTGTCGCAGAGCCTGCAACAGACCATGAGTCAGATGGTGACCTCGCTGCTCACCGTCGTCGGCGTGCTCGTGATGATGCTGCTCATTTCCCCGCTGCTGTCCGTGATCGCCCTCGTGACGATCCCGCTGACCGTCGCCATCACCGGTTTCGTCGCCAAGCGCTCGCAGAAGCTCTTCGTCCAGCAGTGGAAGTACACCGGGGAACTGAACGCCGACATCGAGGAGAACTTCACCGGACACTCGCTCGTGAAGGTGTTCGGGCGCCAGCGCGAGGTCGGCACGGTGTTCGACGCGAAGAACGAACAACTGTTCGCGGCGAGCTTCGGCGCCCAGTTCGTCTCCGGCATCATCATGCCCGCCATGATGTTCGTCGGGAACCTCATCTATGTCGCGATCGCCGTCGTCGGCGGAGCACAGGTCGCGGGGGGAACGATGCGCCTCGGCGACGTGCAGGCCTTCCTGCAGTACTCCCGCCAGTTCACCCAGCCACTGACCCAGCTGGGCAGCATGGCGAACCTCATCCAGTCCGGCGTCGCATCCGCGGAGCGCGTCTTCGAGCTGCTGGATGCGGAAGACCAGTCGCCGGATCCGTCGCCCGCCGAGACTCCCGCGTCATCCGTCGGCCGTCTCGTGTTCGAGAACGTGTCCTTCCGCTATTCGCCGGACAAGCCGCTCATCGACGACGTGTCCCTCACGGCGGAGCCGGGACACACCATCGCCATCGTGGGACCGACCGGTGCGGGCAAGACGACGCTGGTCAACCTGATGATGCGGTTCTACGAACTGGATTCCGGGCGGATCACCCTCGACGGCGTCGACATCGCGGCGATGACCAGGGACGATCTGCGCGGCCGGATGGGCATGGTGCTGCAGGACACCTGGCTGTTCGGCGGCACCATCCGCGACAACATCGCCTACGGGCGTCCGGACGCCACGGAGGAGGAGATCATCGACGCCGCGACGGCCACCTACGTCGACCGCTTCGTGCGCTCCCTGCCGGACGGCTACGACACGATCCTCGCGGACGAGGCGGAGAACGTGAGCGCGGGGGAGAAGCAGCTGCTGACCATCGCGCGGGCGTTCCTGGCGAAGCCCAGCGTACTCATCCTCGACGAGGCCACGAGTTCGGTCGACACCCGCACCGAGGTGCTCGTGCAGAAGGCCATGGCCGCGCTGCGCTCCGATCGCACGAGCTTCGTGATCGCCCACCGGCTGTCGACGATCCGGGATGCCGACCTCATCCTCGTGATGGAGGCGGGCCAGATCGTGGAGCAGGGCACGCACGCCGAACTGCTCGAGGCGGATGGCGCGTACGCCCGGCTCTATCAGGCACAGTTCGCCGGCCCGGTCGCCGAGGAGGCGTGAGCCTCCCCGGCTAGTGGCCGGTGAGGGGCGCCATCACGCGGGCCGCGAGCGAGCGGCGGCGGGTGATGCGCTCCTCGGCGTCGGCGATCTCGGTGGCGAGGAGTCCGAGGTTCGAGCCGATGAAGCGCAGCGGCTCCGGCTCCCATCGGGGGGAGCGGTGGTTCACCCAGGGCAGCCGGGTGAGCTCGGTGTCGCGACCGGTGATGAGGTCGGCGATGGTGCGGCCGGCCAGGTTCGTCGTGCTCAGCCCGTCGCCGACGTAGCCTCCCGCGGAGGCGATGCGGGTCGCGGGATCGAAGCTCGCGTGCGCGTGCCAGTCGCGGGGGACGCCGAGCGGCCCGCCCCAACGGTGGGTGATCGCGGCATCCGCCGTCGGGGGGAAGAGGTCGGCCAGCGCCCTCCTGAGGTGTTCGAACACGGCGGGGACCCTGTCGTATTCGGAGCGGATGCTGCTGCCCCAGTGGTAGCGCGCGCCGCGGCCCCCGAAGGCGAAGCGGTTGTCCGCCGTGCGCTGCCCGTAGATGAGCAGGTGCCGGTAGTCGGCGAAGGTCTGGCCGTGCTCGATGCCGATCTCGCGCCAGCTGTCGTCGGAGAGCGGTTCGGTCGCGATCATGAGCGAGTAGAGGGGCAGGACGTTGCGGCGACCCTGCGGCAGGGTCGCACCGTAACCCTCTGCGGCCAGGACGACGCTGTCCGCGGTGACCGTTCCACGACTGGTCAGGACGGAGTGAGGACCCCAGTTCAGCACCTCGGTCTGCTCGTAGACGGTGCCGCCCAGCCGCTCCACGGCGCGGGCCACGCCGCGCACGAGCTTGCCCGGGTGCAGCCGCGCGCAGGCCGGGTCGAAGGTGAAACCGAGGGAGCCCCGCGCTCCGCCCGGGGTGTCGGTGGTGAGAGTGACCCGGTCCACGCCGTAGTGCTCGGCCTCCGCGGTCTCGGCCCTCGCCCGCGCGAGCTGCGGCCGCGAGCGGGCGTAGGCGATGGTGCCGCCCTTGCGGTAGTCGCAATCGATGCCCTCGGCATCCGTCACCCGGCCGACCTCGTCGACGGTGTCGATCATGGCCCGCCGCATGGCGAGCGCACCGCTCAGTCCGTGCCTGCGTTCCAGCGCGGTCGTCGAGGCCGGGAACAGCGCGGAACACCAGCCTCCGTTGCGGCCGGATGCGCCGAATCCGGCGATGTCCTTCTCGAGCACGGCGACGCGGATGCCGGGGTCGCGCCTCAGCAGGTAGTAGGCGGTCCACAGGCCGGTGAGCCCGCCCCCGACGATCGCGACGTCGACCTCGAGGTCTCCCGGCAGTGCGGGACGCGGCGCGAGGTCGTCCGCCCCGGACGCGGCGAGCGAGTCGAGCCAGAAACTGACGTTGCGGTAGTCGTGACCCATGGTCTCTCTGTCTGTCAGATCGGGAACCGGGGAGGCCGGAAGTCGCCGCCAGGGGCCCGCCGGGCGAGCCGGGGTTTCGGAAACTCAGGAGATCGGCATCGAACCGCAGCCGCAACCCGTGCCCGGGGCGCGGCGGTGCGCCGAAGTCCTGAGTTTCCGAAAGTGCGCGGCTAGATGCGGGTCCAGGCCTCGGTGAGCACGCCGCGGAGGATCGACTCGATCTCGTCGAACTCCTTCGGGCCGATGGTCAGCGGCGGTGCGAGCTGCACGACGGGGTCGCCCCGGTCGTCCGCCCGGCAGTACAGCCCGGCCTCGAACAGCGCCTTGGAGAGGAAGCCCCGCAGCAGGCGCTCCGACTCGTCGTCGGTGAACGTCTCCTTGGTGGCCTTGTCCTTGACCAGCTCGATGCCGAAGAAGTAGCCGTCGCCGCGGACGTCGCCGACGATCGGCAGATCGAGCAGCCTCTCCAGCGTCTTCCTGAAGATCGGCGAGTTCTCGCGGACCCGCTCGTTGAGCCTCTCCTCCTCCATGATGTCGAGGTTCGCGAGCGCGACCGCGGAGGACACCGGATGCCCGCCCCAGGTGTAGCCGTGGTAGAAGGTGGTGTCTCCGTGCTTGAACGGCTCGTAGATGCGCTCGTTCACGATCGTGGCGCCGGCGGGGGAGTATCCGCTGGTCATCCCCTTGGCACAGGTGATCATGTCGGGGACGAAGTCGTAGGTGGTGGAGGCGAAGGTGTTGCCAATGCGTCCGAAGCCGGTGATGACCTCGTCGGCGACCAGCAGCACGTCGTACTTGTCGCAGATCTCGCGCACCCGCTGGAAGTACCCGGGGGGTGGCGGGAAGCATCCGCCGGAGTTCTGCACCGGCTCGAGGAACACCGCGGCGACCGTCTCCGGCCCCTCGAACTCGATCATCTCGGCGATGCGGTTGGCCGCCCACTGGCCGAACGCCTCTTCCGATCCGGTGAAGCCCATCTCGCCCGCACGATAGTAGTTCGTGTTCGGCACGCGGAAGCCGCCGGGGGTCACGGGCTCGAACATCTCCTTCATGCCGGGGATCCCGGTGAGCGCCAGGGCGCCCTGCGGTGTGCCGTGGTAGGCGATGGCACGGGAGATGACCTTGTGCTTGGTGCCGCGGCCCTGGAGCTTCCAGAAATACTTCGCCAGCTTGAACGCGGTCTCGTTGGCCTCGCCGCCGCCGGAGGAGAAGAACACCCGGTTCAGGTCGCCCGGTGCCGCTGCGGCCAGCCGGTCGGCCAGCTCGATGGCGGTGGGGTGAGCGTACGACCAGGTCGGGAAGTAGGCGAGTTCCTCGGCCTGCTTCGCCGCAGCCTCGGCGAGCCTGCGGCGACCGTGGCCGACGTTCACGACGAACAGACCGCTGAGGGCGTCGAAGTACCTCTTGCCCTTGCTGTCCCAGATGTGATGGCCTTCGCCGCGCACGATGATCGGAACGCCCGGGCCGTCTTCCATCACCGACTGTCTGGCCATGGCCATCCACAGGTGATCCTTGGCCTTCTGCTGAAGCTCGGCCTCGTTGTAGGTGGCGATGGGTGTTTCGAGGATTGTCATTTCTCTTACCTTGTTCCCCAGTTGTAAAACTGCTTCTGCAGTTTGAGATACACGAATGTTTCTGTTGATTGGACGCCCGGAATTTCCCGGATGTCCCGATTGAGCAGTTCGATGAGATCCTCATCGTTCTCGCACACGACCTCCGCCAGGATGTCGAAGCTGCCCGCGGTGAGCACGACATAGTCGACGGCGGGGATCCTGCTGAGCCGTTCCGCAATCACGGTCGTGTCTCCGCTCACGCGGACGCCGATCATCGCCTGGCGGTAGAAGCCGAGCTGCATCGGGTCGGTGACGGCAACGACCTGCATGACACCGGCCTCGGTGAGCTTCTGCACGCGTTGGCGTACCGCGGCTTCGCTGAGGCCGACCGCTTTGCCTATCTCTGCATAGCTTCGCCGTCCATCTGCCTGCAACTGTTCGATGATCGCCTTGGAAACGTCATCGAGCTGCGTCGCTTTAGCGCCTTTGCCCGAAGGTGTCATAGGTTGATTCTGTCAGCGAAAGCAACTTCTGACAAGTGAATCCGTATCTGAATCGCTATATGACAACGGAATCGGTGGCAATTGGCCCTGGTAAACGATGCGAGTCGTCGCTATGTTGGGACGATGAGTGTTCCAGAGCTGCGCAACTTCATCGACGGCGAGTACGTCGCCCCCCGGAGCGATTCTTCTTTCGCCGTGATCGACCCGGCGACGGAGGAGCAGTATTTGACCTCGCCGGTCTCCGGCGCGGCGGATGTCGACGCCGCGTTCTCCGCGGCGGCCACCGCCTTCGAGCAGTGGGGCGAGGCCACTCCGGCGGAGCGTCAGCTCGCGCTGTTCCGCATCGCCGACGCCATTCAGGCGCGAGCGGAGGAGTTCGCGGACCTGGAATCGAAGGACACCGGCAAGCCCCGTGCCACCCTCGTCGAGGACGAGATCATGCTCTCCGTCGACCAGATCCGCTTCTTCGCGGGGGCGGCCCGCAACCTCGAGGGCAGGGCCGCCGGCGAGTACATGAAGGACCACACCTCGTTCATCCGCCGCGAACCGGTCGGGGTCATCGGGCAGGTCACACCCTGGAACTATCCGTTGAACATGGCCGTGTGGAAGTTCGCCCCGGCGATCGCGGCGGGCAACACCACCGTCCTGAAACCCTCGGACACAACCCCGTCATCCACCCTGCTGCTGGCCGAGGTGGCCGCGGAGTTCCTGCCGAAGGGGGTGCTCAACGTCATCACCGGCGACCGTACGACGGGTGCTCTGATGATCGAGCACACGACCCCGCAGATGGTGTCGATCACCGGTTCGGTGCGCGCGGGCATGGCGGTCGCGAAGGCCGCGGCGAGCGACCTCAAGCGGGTGCACCTCGAACTCGGCGGCAAGGCGCCGGTCATCGTCTTCGACGACGCCGACATCGACAGCGCCGTCGCGGGCATCGCGGCGGCCGGATACTTCAACGCCGGACAGGACTGCACCGCAGCCACCCGGCTCCTCGTGCAGGCGGGCATCCACGACGAGTTCGTCGCGGCGCTCGCGGCCCACGCGAAGGCCAACGCGAGGACGGGGGCGCCGGACGAGGAGGGCGTGTTCTTCGGTCCGGTCAACAACGCGAACCAGCTCGCCCAGGTGCAGGGGTTCATCGATCGGCTGCCGGACGACGCCGTCATCGAGCTCGGCGGGCACCGCCAGGGCACGAGGGGCTATTTTCACGAGGCGACCATCGTGTCCGGCCTCAGGCAGACGGATGACGCAGTGCAGAACGAGATCTTCGGCCCGGTCATCACCGTGCAGAGCTTCGCCGACGAAGCCCAGGCGCTGGCCTGGGCGAACGATGTGCAGTATGGCTTGGCCTCGAGCGTCTGGACGAAGGACCACGGGCGGGCGATGCGTTTCGCCAAGCACCTGGACTTCGGCTGCGTGTGGATCAACACCCACATCCCGATCGTCGCCGAGATGCCGCACGGCGGCTTCAAGCACTCCGGTTACGGCAAGGACCTGTCGAACTACGGGTTCGAGGACTACACGCGCATCAAGCACGTGATGAGCTATATCGGCGCCTGAACCGCCGATGCCCGCGGGGTTCTAGGCTGGCATCGTGCATGAGGATCTCGACGACACCGTCCTGGGCACTCCGCACCCTCGGATCGTGGCCATCCCGGACATCGACGAGGACACGCTGGTGCCGGCGAGGCCAGAGAAATCGGAGAAACCAGAGAAATCGGCGAGGCCAGAGGAATCGGCGAAGGTAGAGGAATCGGGAAAGCCGGAGGAATCGCCGGAGCCGGAGGAACCCGCGCAGGCGCTGGGGCCCGCGCACCCCGCGGCAGCGGAGCGTACGGAAGAGTCGTTGCCCGAGCTGGTCGACCCGGTGACGCCGACGCGGCAGCGGCGCGTGCCGCTCACGGATCAGCGGCTGCGGGAGTCGCTCAAGACGGCGCCCGCGACGCCGCCCCCGGCATCCGTCGCCTCGTCCCTGCTCGCGATCCCGCAGCCGCCGCTTCCACGTCCTGCGATCCCGCGACCCGCGGCTGCGCAGCCCGCGATCCCGCAGTCCGCGGTCCCGCAGCCGATCGGGGGCGTGGTCCAGAGCTCCGCCTACAGCTTCCGCATCGGCGACCGCGCCCCGGTTCCCCTCGACATCCCCGCGTTGGTGGGGCGGCGCCCGATGGCTCCGCGCATCCCCGGGAAGGAGCTGCCCCGCCTGGTGCGGGTGTCCTCCCCGCTCAGCGAGGTGTCCGGGACGCACCTGGAGGTTCGGCAGGATGGCGCATCCGTCGTCGTCACCGACCTCCGCTCGACCAACGGCACGGTCGTGCGGATGCCGGGGGCGCGCCCGCTGAAACTCCGGCAGGGCGAGTCGGTCGTGGTGCGACCGGGCACTCTCGTGGACATCGGGGACGGCAACATCCTCGAGATCCTTCCACCGCCCCGACTGGCCGTTCCGGGCGATCCGGCCGGCGGGGGGCAGTGGAGATGACGCAGATCGGCGGCAACATCGCGCAGCACAGCGTCGTGATACCCGGCAGGTCGGGCGGAATGTTCACCCTGTCCTGGGGCGCCGCCACCGACATCGGCCGCAGGCGCGATCACAACCAGGACAGCCTCCTCGCCATGTCCCCGATCTTCGCGGTGGCCGATGGCATGGGCGGCCACTCCTCCGGCGACGTCGCCAGCGCCGCGGTCGTCACCCGGCTGGCCGAGGTGATCGGTTCGGAGTTCGCGGAGCAGGATGCGATCGAGCGCGGACTGCGGGCGGCGACGGCGGACATCATGCTCGCGGAGGACGAGCAGCAGGTGGGCGTCGGCACGACGGTGACCGGCGCGGCGCTCACCCTGCACGGCGGCGCGCCGTTCTGGGCGGTGTTCAACATCGGCGACTCCCGGGTCTACGCGTTCGAGCACAACGAGCTCGCCCAGGTCACGGTCGACCACTCGGTCGTGCAGGAGATGGTGGATGCCGGGTTGATCAGCGCGAAGGAGGCCGAGACGCATCCGGACAACAACATCATCACGCGGGCGGTCGGTTTCAACGCCGATCCGATCCCCGATTACTGGCTGGTTCCAGTGCGGGCCGGCCTGCGGTTGCTGCTCTGTTCCGACGGCCTCAACAAGGAGGTGGGCGACGAACGCTTGCGGCTGCACCTGGCCGCGGGGCTCGGTGCGGGGGAGACCGCGCGGGCGCTGATCGATGCCGCCCTCGCGGCAGGCGGCCGGGACAATGTGACGGTGGTCGTGGTCGATGTCGTGGAGAGCCGCCGATAGAGCCCGGATCAAGGCCCCCAAAAGGGGGGTGAATGGGCCTGTCATCGGCCAATTTATGGTCAGGATGGCGTGCCTAGAATGGAGCACTGGGCCTGACGGGTGTGATGCGCGCAGTTGTACGAGCGGCGCGGCGACAAGCGAGGGGGGACCATGGTGAGACGATTGCCGTCCCAACCCCCGGTGCTGCCCGGGTTCTCCCACGTGCACGTGCTCGGCTCCGGCGGCTTCGCCGATGTCTTCCTCTATGAGCAGAACATGCCCCGGCGCCAGGTCGCCGTGAAGGTCATGTTGAGCGAGGTGGTCAACGACCACGTGCGCCAGATGTTCCAGGCCGAGGCGAACCTGATGGCGCAGTTGAGCGCCCATCCCTCGATCCTGACCGTCTACCAGGCGAGCGTCTCCTCCGACGGGCGTCCGTACCTGGTGATGGAGTTGTGCTCCTCCTCGCTGAGCGAGCGTTACCGGCGGGAGCACCTGCCGGTTCCCGAGGTCCTCCGCATCGCGGTGAAGATCGGCAGCGCGATCGAGACCGCACATCGCGCCGGGGTGCTGCACCGCGACATCAAGCCGTCCAACATCCTGCTGACCGCGTACGGGCATCCGGTGCTCTCCGACTTCGGCATCGCGGCGACGCTCGGCGAGTCCGACGCGCAGGAGGCCATCGGGATGTCGATCCCCTGGTCCGCGCCCGAGGTGCTGATGGACGAGACCTCCGGCAGCGTGGCCTCCGAAGTGTGGTCGTTCGCCGCAACCGTGTATTCGCTGCTGGCCGGACGCTCGCCGTGCGAGATCCCCGGGGAGTCGAACAAGTCCTCGGACCTGGTGTCGAGGATCAACCGCGCGAAGATCCAGCCGATCGGCAGGCCGGACGTTCCGGCCAGCCTCGAACGCGTGCTCACCCGGGCGATGTCCCGCAAGCCGGAGAACCGTCCGGCCACGGTGCTGGAACTCGTGCACGAACTCCAGTCGATCGAAACTGAACTGGGGGTCCCCCAAACGCCCGTCGAGGTCGCCATGGACGACTGGGCGCTGGCGACGGTTTCCGACCTGGAGGAGCGCACCCGGATCAGGGGGGTCGCCGGGGCGGTCTCCTCGACGAAAGCGCGGCGCCGTCGCCGATCCGCCGCCCCGGGGGCGAGCTACGCGCCCGTCGGCACGGTGCACCGGGTTTCCGGGGCCGGGAGCACCGCGACTCGGCCGCACGCGCAGAGCAAGGGGATGCGGGCGCTCGCCTGGGGCGTCGTCGCCAGCGCCGTGCTCGTGATCGTGCTCCTGGCGACGGTGACTCTCGTCCTGGTCAAGGCGGGCAACACGAGCATCCCCCGGGTGACCGATATCGCGGCGACGACGACGAGCCGCTCGGTCGTGTTCAGCTGGGCCGATCCGGGGCTCGCGGTAGACGACTCCTACCAGGTGACGACCAACGACGGCAGGTCGAGCCTGCAGAGTGCGACGAAGTTTCCCGTGGATGCCACGGCCGGCGATCGGGTCTGCATCACCGTCGCGGTCAACCGGGCGGGCAAGGTCGGACCGGCGAGCAGCGAGAAATGCGTCGACTTCACCGGGTGATGGACAGCGATGTTTAGGCGCTGGCTCAGCACTCGCAAATCGCTCGCGGTCACCGCTACGAGCGGAGTTCTCGTGGCGGCGCTCGTGCTCACCGTCGCCATACTGTCCAACGGGTACACGGCCCAGCATCTGGATCTGAACGACGGGTCCGTGTGGGTGGCCAACGGCGGCGACCAGGTCATCGGCCGCGCCAACACCCAGGTTCTCGAGTTGAACACGGTCGTGGCGAGCTCCGGCACGGAGCTGAATGTGGTGCAGGACGGCAGCACGGTACTGCTCGTCGACCAGAGCAACAGCAAGGTCGACCTGGTCGACCCGGCGACATCCAAGGTCACGGACAGCGTCCCGCTGCCCTCGGCGAACCCCGAGCTGTTCCTAGCCGGCAACCAGGTGGTCATCCACGCGCGCGGGACGGGTCAGCTGTGGGTCGTGCCGCTCAGCGCGCTCGCGAAGTTCGATGCGGAATCGCAGCCGACCCTGAGCCTCGGTGCCGACTCGGTGGTGAACGTGACGCGGGAGGGTGTGCTCTTCGCCTACTCGCGGGAGGCCCATCAGGTCCACCGGATGAATCTCGCCGAATCGGGCAGCGTCGACCAGACGACGGCCGTCGACTTCGGCGACGCGCGCAGCGTCATCAGCATCACCTCCGCCGGCGACCACTGGGCGCTGTTCGACTCCGTCTCGCGGACCCTCATGGTGGACGGCCGTTCGGTCAACCTGTCCAAACAGATCGCGAACGGCGACACGGCGAAGCTGCAGCAGCCGTCTTCGACCGGGGATGCGGTGCTGATCGCCGACGGCCACGGCCTCGTGAGCGTGCCGTCCGGCGGCGGGGATCCGCAGCTGCTCGTCACCGGGAGGACCGGTTTCAGCGCCGCACCGGCCGTGATCGACGGCTGCGCGTTCGCGGCCTGGTCGGATGGCACCCTCTGGCGGCGCTGTGCCGGCGGGCAGCCCGTCACGATCGCCGCGCAGCGGGTTCCGGCGGATGCGGCACGGCTCGCCTTCGTCTCCAACGGGGACAGGGTGGTCTTGAACGACCCGCGCGGCGGCGGCTCCTGGGCGGTGCAGCAGGACGGCCAGCTCATCGACAACTGGGCGGACCTGATCGTCGTCAAGCAGGATCATCAGCAGGTCGAGCAGAACAACGAAGACACCCCGCCGGAGTACGAGAAGACGCAGGTGCCTCCCGTCGCCGTCGACGACGGTTTCGGTGCCAGGCCGGGGCGGGCGAGCGTCCTGCCCGTGCTGCTGAACGACTACGACCCGAACGGCGACGTCCTGCTCATCACGGGGGTGACCCCTCTCGACGAGAGCGTTGGCCGGCTCGACCTCATCAACAACCAGCAGCAGGTTCAGCTCACCGTCAACGCGGGGGTGACGGCCCCCGTGGTGTTCCGCTACACCATCACGGATGGGCGCGGCGGGTCGGCGACCGCAACGGTGACGGTCACCATCCGGACGCCGGAGGAGAACTCCGCTCCGGTGCAGCTCAGGCAGACGAAGGCGCTCGTCGCACAGGGCGGGAGGGTCAGCAGCTCCGTGCTGGGGGACTGGGTCGACCCGGACGGCGATCCCGTCTACCTGGCCGGCGCATCCACCAACCTGCCGGACACGGTCAGCTATAAGCCGGACGGCACCGTGGTGTTCACCGAGGGCGGCGCCGCGGGCGCACTGCGCTCCGTTGCGCTGTCGGTCTCCGATGGGACGGCGACGGGCGCGGGCAGCATCTCGGTCACCGTGAAGCCCGCGGGCAAAGTCCCGATCATCCCCGATCCGTTCGTGGCGCTCGGCTATGCCGGGCAGGAGCTCACGGTTGCCCCGCTCGACCACGTCCGCGGCGGGACGGGCACCCTGCGGCTGGCCAGCGTGCCGTCGAGGGCCGGAGCGACGATAACACCGAGTCTCGAGGCCGGAACCTTCCGGTTCACGAGCGATCAGGTCGGGACCTATTACGTCGACTATGTGGTGAACGACGGCGACCAGACGGCGAACGGGGTGGTCCGCATCGACATCGCGGCCGCGCCGGACGCCAACACCCGGCCGATCACCATCCCCAAGACGGTGTTCGTCTACCCGCTGGGCTCCCGGACGGTGGATGTCGCGTCGACGGATATCGATCCGGCCGGCGGGGTGCTGCTGGTGACCCAGCTGTACAACCTGTCGCCGATCGCGGGAGTGGGCGCCGAGATCCTCGACCAGAGCGTTGTCCGGGTGACGCTGACGGCCCCGCTGGAACAGGGGCCGGTGCGGTTCAACTATCGGGTCAGCAATGGGCTGGCCGAGGCCGAGGGCGTGATCACGGTCGTGGAGATCCCCCGGCCGGCACGCCTGCAACCACCGGTCGCCAATGACGACAACGCGACGGCCAGGGTCGGCGACGTCATCAGCATCCCGGTGCTCGCGAACGATGTGCAGCCGGACGGGGAGGATCTGACCCTGAAGCCCCAGCTCTCGACGACGCTCGGCGGCGATTCCGGGCTGCTGTTCGCCTCGGGTAACGTGCTGCGCTATCTGGCCCCGTTGAAGCCCGGCAACTTCACCGCCGTGTACGAGGTGGCGGGCCCGGACGGCCAGGTCGCCCAGGCGCAGGTGCGCATCGCCGTGCGCGAGGCGGTTCAGGCCACGAACAATCCGCCGGTGCCCGGGGTGGTGCTCGGCCGGGTTTTCGCGGGGGAGACGGTGCGGATCCCGATCCCGCTCGACGGCATAGACCCGGATGGCGACTCCGTGCAGTTGCTCGGTCAGGCCACCAACCCCCAGAAGGGCTCGATCGTCGCGGTCGGGCCGGACTACCTGGACTACGAGGCCGGCAGCTACTCCGCGGGCAGCGACTCCTTCACCTACACGGTGATCGACTCGTTGGGCGCGCGGGCGACCGGAACCGTCCGCGTCGGCATCAGCCCGAAGACGGGCGGTACGCGCAATCCGGTCGCAACCCAGGACGACGTGCGGGTGCGCCCGGGCCGCACGGTCTCGGTGCAGGTGCTCGCCAACGACTCCGATCCCGACGGCGGCGTGCTCACGGTGACCTCGGTGAAGCCCAACGGCAAGGGCGTCACGGCGGAGATCGTCGACAACATCGTGAAGATCACGCCCCCGAAGGAGCCCGGGCGCTACGGTCTCGTCTACACGATCGAGAACAAGTACGGGGGGTCGAGTTCGGCGTTCATCACGGTCACCGTCGATCCGAACGCCCCCCGCGCGTATCCGGTCGCGAACGACACGGTGCTCACGCTGTCCGACATCCTCGGTCAGAACAGCGTCGATGTCGACGTCTTGAAGAACGTCTTCTTCGCGGACGGCGACCCGAGCGAGCTGGACGTGTCGGTCATGGCGGGGTACGGTGCGTCCGCCTCGGTGGTGTCGGGTAAGAAGATCCGGGTCGAGGTCGAGCGGAACAGCCAGATCATTCCGTTCGCCGTCGCCAACCCCGACGACCCGAGCATCGTCTCCTACGCCTTCATCTGGGTGCCGGGCCTGGACGACGCCCTGCCCCAGATCGACCGTAAGGCTCCGCCGCTCCAGGTGCGCAGCGAGTCCACCCTGACCATCGATCTCGACGACTACGTCATCGCGGTGGGCGGCAAGAAGGTCAGACTGACCGACTCGAGCACGGTGCAGGCGACCCACGCCAACGGCGCGAACCTCGTGGTGGACGATCACACCCTCAGCTACACCTCGGCGCCCAAGTACTTCGGTCCGGCATCGATTTCCTTCGAGGTGACGGATGGGAGCAGCGCGACCGATCCGAATGGCCGCAAGGCGACACTCGTGCTCCCGATCACCGTGAATCCCCGGGAGAATCAGCCCCCGGCGTTCAACGGCGGCGTGATCGAGTTCGAGCCGGGGCAGTCGAAGACCCTCGACCTGCTCAAGCTGACCACCTATCCCTACCCGAAGGACGTGGGCGAGCTGGCCTACTCCGTGCTCGCCCCGTTGCCGACCGGTTTCAGCTACACCCTCACCGGCCAGAAACTCGTGATCCAGGCGAACGCGAACGCGGTGAAGGGCAGCACGACCGCTCTCGTCCTGGGCGTGCGGGACGACCTGAGCGTGGGGCAGGCGGGCAGGCTCGAGCTCGATGTCGTCGCGTCCAGCCGGCCGCTCGCGGCGGCCGCCCCCGACAGCGTGGTCGTGCCGCGTGGGCAGACCCAGACGGTCGATGTGCTCGCCAACGACGAGGCGACCAACCCCTTCCCCGGCAAGCCGCTCAGGGTGATCGCGATCCGCGGGCTCGACGGCGGCGCCGTTCCTCCGGGCGTGACGATCGCGCCGAACGCGGACAACAGCAGGCTCACCGTGGCGGTCGCCGCCTCGGCACAGCCGGGGGACGTGAACCTCCAGTACCAGGTGGCGGATGCGACGGGAGACCCGGACCGTTATGTCTGGGGATCCATCACGGTGTCCGTGCAGGATCGGCCAGACGCGCCGACGGGGGTCAGAGAGGTGTCCTTCGGCGACCAGGTCGTGCGGATCGCCTGGACGCCGGCCCAGTTCAACAACTCGCCGGTCACCGGCTACGAGGTCACGGCGGTACGGAAGGACACCGGCGCCGTCGTCGGAACGACCAAGTGCCAGGTGACGAGCGGATGCGACATCCCCACCCCGGGGAACGGCCCCGGCAATGCCGTGCGCATCTCGGTCACCGCCACGAACGCCATCGGAACCTCCGATCCCGGTTCGCTCGGCAGCTCGGTCTGGTCGGACATCCTTCCCACGGCACCCACGATAACCTCCGTGGCGGCGACCGACGATGCCCCGGCGGGCGGCTCGATCAGGGTCGACTGGACCGGGGGCTCCGTCCCGGCGGGCGGCAGCGCCCTGGTGGGCTACACCGTCGTGATCGGCAGTATCGGCGTGGACGTCTCGGCGGGTGCGACCTCTCTCTCGTTCTCGAACTCCAGCGGAGAACTCTCGACCGGCGTCTCCTATCCGGTCACCGTGTACGCGCGCAACGGGGCGCAGGTTGCCAGCGCCGACGACTGGAACAGGAGTGCAGCGGTTCCAGTGACGACGGTGGGGCCGCCGAGCCAGGCCGCCGGCGGAGTGAGCGCGATCAGCGATCCGGCGACGGGCAACATGCAGGTCTCCTGGGGTGCCAGCAACCCCAACGGCGGCGCGGCGGTGACCTACAAGGTCAATCGTTACAACGCAGGGCAGGCGGTGCCGTCGACCTGTCCGTCGGGCGGCACCACCGGTGTGGTCTCGCCGTGGACCGACACCCATTCGACCGACGGGGCGCAGTACTTCTACGTCATCAGCGCGAGCAACGGCCTGTACTGCACGCCGACCGTCTCGGCGATAGCCACGAGCCTGAGGGCCCCCGGGCAGGCGAGCGGTTCCGCGAGCATCCAGCCCCATGACGAGTCGGGCCAGTTCGACATCCGGGCGGGAGGCGGCTTCTCCGTCTCTTCCGGCACGGCGACGAAGTACCAGTACCGGCTGAACGGCGGCGCCTGGGCGGATGTGGCGGCGAACCAGTGGCTCACCTCCGCCGCGGACGCGAGCGTCTACGGCACCTCCGTCACGGTCGAGTACCGCGGCTGCCGGGATGCGAGCGACAGCTACTGCGGGCCGGCTTCGAACGCGACAACACTCGTCCCGATCAACACGAGAGCCGTGATCATCGGGTGTCAGGCGGGCGGCGCGGTGGCGATCACCCCGCCCGGCAATAATTCCGCGGTGGTCGCCGTGAGCTATAAGGTGAAATATAATCGCCCCGTTCTCGGTTGGGATCTCACCTGGACGGACTACTCAAGCTCGGATACCGCGCCGGCCGACGCCAGCCAGGTCGAGGTGCAGGCCACCGTCACCGCGGGCGGCACCAACTACACTGATCCAGGATTCGGGGGGCCATTTGCCTGCACACCGTGAGCAGAGACAATTCAATCGAGTGAACCGAGGGGCAGCGTAATGACCATGACACCGGAGCAGGCCGGCTGGTTCTCGGAGATCTTCAACCGGCTGGTCGCGAACGTCGACCAGGTCCTGTTGGGCAAGACCTTCGTGGTCAAGCTGTCCTTCACCGCGCTGCTGAGCGAGGGCCACCTCCTCCTGGAAGACTTCCCCGGCACCGGCAAGACCTCGTTGGCCAGGGCGATGGCGCAGAGCGTCGACGGCGCCAACAACCGCATCCAGTTCACCCCGGACCTGTTGCCGGGGGACATCACCGGTGTCAGCATCTATGACCAGCGATCCGGCAATTTCGAGTTCCACCGCGGCCCCATCTTCGCCAACATCGTGCTGGCCGACGAGATCAACCGGGCGAGCCCGAAGACGCAGGCCGCGCTGCTCGAGGTGATGGAGGAGGGCCACGTCACCGTCGACGGGGTCACCCACGACGTCGGCGCACCGTTCATGGTCATCGCCACCCAGAACCCCATCGAACAGGCGGGGACCTACCGCCTGCCGGAGGCCCAACTCGACCGTTTCATCATGAAGGCGTCGATCGGCTACCCGGATCACGCGTCCACCCTGAGGATCCTCGAGGGTGCGGGCACCAAGGCGCATGAGGTCGTCGTCCCGTCGATCGTCCCGGCCGCGACCATCGTCGAGATGGGCGCGCTTGCGCGGACCGTGCACGTCGACCCGTCGATCAACGACTACGTCTCCCGCCTGGTGGATGCGACGAGGACGACCGTGGAGGTGCGGCTCGGGGTGAGCGTGCGCGGCGCCCTCGCGCTCATCCGGACCGCGAAGACGCTGGCCGCATCCAACGGCAGGCACTACGTCATTCCCGACGACATCAAGGCGCTCGCCGAACCGGTGCTCGCCCACCGCCTGGTGCTCGACTCCGAGGCGGAATTCGAGGGGGTCACGCCCGCGAGCGTCATCGCCCAGATCCTGATCGAGACGCCGCCGCCCAGCGACAGGCAAGCGGTGTGAACACCAGGGCGGCCTCGTCGCGGACCGGTGCGCGGTCGGTCCGCGCCTCCGTCTCGACGAGGTCGGCGCGCTTCGACACCGTCCACTCCACCTCGACCGAGGGGCTGAGCAACGCTCGAACCAGGATCGTCGGCGACCGCACCGGATTCCTCGCGGATGTCGTCATCGGCGTGGTTCGGGCGACGGCGGGCCTTCGTGCGGCACTCTCCGTGTGGTCGCGGGCGGCATCGGCGGTCATCACCCCGCTCGGCTGGTCGATCGTGCTCCTGGTGCCGCTCGCCTTCGCGTTCGGCTACGGGTTCGCCTGGGTGGAACTGGTGGTGGCCGCGTATGCCGGCTTCGTGCTCCTTGTCGTCGCGGCCGCCTACCTGATCGGCAAGAACGCCTTCGTCGTCACCCTGACGGTGCCGCACAGCAGGGTCGTGGCGGGAGACACCGCGATCGGCGTGGTGACGATGGGCAATCCGACCCGGCACCACCTCGCCGGGGCGAAGGTGGAGATCCCGGTCGGGCCGGACATCGCGGAGCTGGCGCTTCCCGGCCTCGGCGGGAAGACGAGCGTCAGACACGAGTTCGAGATCCCCACCGTGCGCCGAGGCGTGTTCCCGGTGGGGCCGGTACGCACGGTGCGGGCAGACCCGATCGGCCTGGTGCGGCGGGAGTTGTTCTGGACCGGCGCCGCCCTGCTGTTCGTGCACCCGAGGACGATCGGCATCCCGAGCACGAGCACCGGCCTGATCCGGGACCTCGAGGGAAGCCCGACCCGTGACCTCAGCAGCAGCGACGTGTCGTTCCACGCGCTGCGGGAGTACCTGCCCGGGGACGAGCGGCGCAACATCCACTGGAAGAGCACCGCGAAGACGGGCACCTACATGGTGCGCCAGTTCGAGGAGACCAGGCGCAGTCACCTGGTCATCGCACTGAGCCTCGCCTCCGCCGACTACGCCACGGAGGAGGAGTTCGAGATGGCGGTGAGCGTCGCGGGCTCGCTCGGTGCGCGCGCCATCCGGGATGCCAGGACGGTGTCGGTCGTGGCGAGCGAGCGCACCCCGGAATTCGCCAAGCGCAAGGTGCTCGCGGTGCGGCAGCTCAGCACCGTGAGCAGCTCACGCCTGCTCGACGATCTCGCCACCGTCGAATCGGCGGAGTCGTCCCTCGCCATCCTCGACGTCGCGAGGGTGGCGGCGGAGCAGGTCGCCGGGATCTCGGTGGCGTTCCTGATCTGCGGCTCGCTGCCGACGCCCGCCCAGCTGCGGGCGGCATCCACCCGGTTTCCGCTCGGAGTCGAAGTGGTGGCCATCGTCTGCGATCCGGACACGGTGCCGGGGCTGCGGCGCGTGCCCGGACTCAGCGTGCTCACGATCGGCTTCCTGGAGGACCTCCGCAAATCGCTGGCACGATCGGCCGCGGCGTGAAGGATTCCCGCCCGCTCCACCCGGGATTCGTCGTGGCCAACACCGCGGCGATGTGGCTGGCGACCGCGATCGCCTCGGGCGCACTGTGGCCGATCTACCGCAGCCCGCAACTGGTCGTGCTGGTCGCCGTGACCACCCTCGCCGCTTCCGCCATCGCCGTTCTCGGAGCCGTCTTCCGATGGCGGGGCTTTGTCGTCGCGCTGGTGTCGGTCGGTGTGTTCCTGTCGATCGGAGTGCCGTTGGCGGTGCCGGGCGAAGCCCTCTACGGTGTTCTGCCGACCGCGGACGGACTGCTCTCCCTGATCGCGGGAACGGCCCTCGGCTGGAAGCAGCTGTTGACCATCACGCTCCCGGTCGGCAGCTATCAGGCCCTGCTGGTTCCCGCGTACCTGCTCGTGTTCGGGACCGTCGTCATCGGCCTCTCCGGCGCGCTCCGGGCCAGGCGCGGCGGTCTCGCCGTTCTGGCGCCCGTGCTGTTGTTCCTCACCGGACTCGCGTTCGGCCCTGACTTCGCGACCTGGCCGCGCGTCCTCGTCCTGGGGCTGGTGGCGACGGTTCTGGCCTGGCTGGCCTGGAGGAGGTGGTACGCCAGACGGGAGGCGATGCGACTCCTCACCCGGGTGGGCGATCCCGATGGCTCCGCTTCGCGCCGACGCGTGTTCTCGGGCATCCGCGCGTTCCTGGGGGCGGGGCTCGTGCTGGCGATCGCCGGAACCTCCGGTGCGGTCGCCTCCGTGCTCGCGCCGCCGTCCGGGCAGCGGCAGGTCGCGAGGACTGCGATCGTCCAGCCTTTCGATCCGCAGGCCTACCCGAGCCCGTTGGGCTCCTTCCGCAGCTATGAGAAGCCGCCGGCCGCGTCCAGTCCCATGCTCACCGTGACGGGCCTGCCCGCCGGCGCCCGCATCCGGATCGCGACTCTCGACAGCTATGACGGCATCGTCTACTCGGTGGGCAATGGCCAGGCGGATGCCGCATCCGGCTCGTTCACGAGAGTCCCGTACAACTTCGACCAGTCCGCCGTGCGCGGGACGCCGGTGACCATCCGGGTCACCGTCGACGACTACTCCGGCGTGTGGGTCCCCACCACGGGGAAGCTGGAGAGCATCGACTTCGGCGGGGCCAGGGCCGCGACCCTGCGCGATGCGTTCTACTACAACGACAACGGCGGCACGGCCGCGGTGGTGCGCCCGCTGGTCTCCGGCGACAGCTACACGCTCACCTCCGTGCTCCCGGTGCAGCCCCCGGTCTCCCAACTGAAGACCCTGCAGCCGGGCACCGCGGCGGTCCCGCGGCTCGGCGTCGTCCCGGACGCCCTGTTGACCACGCTGGACGGATACGTCAGCGGCATTTCCGGTGCCGGCGCACGCCTCGCCGCCATGATCGCCGGGCTCAAACAGAACGGATACGTCAGCCACGGGGTCTCTCCGGACGAGCCGCCCAGCCGTTCCGGGCACGCGGCGGACAGGATCACCCAGCTGCTGACCGACCAGCGCATGATCGGCGACCAGGAACAGTACGCGGTGACGGCGGCGCTCATGGCCAGGCAGCTGGGCTTCCCCGCCCGTGTGGTGTTCGGTTTCGTGCCGAGCATCGCGGCGAGCGGGCCGACCGAGGTGCGCGGCAGCGATGTGTCGGCCTGGATCGAGGTGGACACCGTGCAGTTCGGGTGGGTCGCCATCGATCCGACCCCCGAGGTGCGGAAGATCCCCGACGAGCAGCCTCAGGAGCCCACCCAGATCGCGCGACCGCAGTCACCCGTGCAGCCTCCGCCGCAGCAGCCCCAGACGAACGACGTCCAGACGCCTCCCGACAGCACGCAGGACAATCCGGCGGCGGCGAATGCGTGGCTCGAGGTGTTGTTCGCCGTGCTGCGGATCGCGGGATGGTCGATCCTGGCCGTGGCGATCGTGCTCTCGCCGTTCCTTGCGATCATCGCGGCCAAACGCCGCCGGAGGATCCTCCGCAGACGGGCTCCGCTCGCCATCGAACGGGTGAGCGGAGGATGGCGGGAATTCGAGGATTCCGTGCTCGACCACGGTTATCCGATCCCCCGGTCGCCCACCCACACCGAGGTCGCCGCGGTCGTCGGGGGGATGCAACCGCTCGTGCTCGCCTCGGTCACCGACCGGGTGGTGTTCTCCTCCGGAGAGCCGGATGACGACGAGGCCCTGCAGGTATGGCGGTCCGTCGACGAGTTGCGGGCCTCGCTCGGTTCCGAGCTCACGCGCTGGCAACGGATCAAGGCCCTGATTTCCCTGCGCTCGCTCGGTGGTTATAGTGTCAAGAGCCTGTTCAAGCGATAGAGGGTATGTCCGGTGAATTGCACGTATTGCGACACCGAGCTGCCTGCCGGCGCACTGTTCTGCGGGGAATGCGGTCGGGCCGTCGCACCCGGTGCCGCCGCGTCGGATGGCACCGCGAAGAGCGTCGCCGCGCCCGCCGCGCCCGCTCCGATGACGCCCGCCCCCGTCGCACCGAGGGCGGCATCCGGACCCGAGCTCATCGACCTGGGCCAACGCTGCGAGCAGTGTGGAGCGGAGCTGGGGGAGGACGACATCTTCTGCGGCGAGTGCGGGTATGTGACGCGATCCGCGAGCAACCACTTCAGTCGCCCCCGCGACACCGTCGTCATCGAGGCCGTGCAGCTGGAGCGCGACGCCCAGGCCGCCGCTCCCGCGGTGCGGCCTCCCGCCGCCCGGGAGCCCGAATCGCGCGACCCCGAGCCGCACCGCGGGTTGGATGACGACCTCGACGACGTGGCCGCGACCCGCATCGTCGTCGGCGAGCGCCGGACGGGTGCCCGCTTCGTGCTGCAGTTCAGCACGGGCGAGAGTTTCACCGTCCACGGCAATGGGCTGATCGGCCGTAATCCGAAGCCGGAGCCGGCGGAGTACTTCGACCACCTGGTCCGCGTCCTCGACCCGGGCCGTTCGGTCTCCAAGACCCACATCGAGTTCGGTCAGGAGGCCGGAGCCTTCTGGGTCAAGGATCGCTTTTCCGGAAACGGCTCCACCATCCGGGAGCCGGAGGGGGATCCGGTGCGCTGTCAACCCGATCGCCGCTACCGTGTCGCGCGCGGCACGCGGGTGGAGATCGGCGAGCAGTTCTTCATCGTGAGCTGAGCCCGACCACTCCTCGACGGTCGGCGATTCTGGAAGTAGTCCAGAACTGCGGGCCGCGCGCTCCGGACGGGCCCTCGCTGCTGCTTAGCTGTGCGCGTGACTGCTCCACACGATCTCGATGCCCCCGCCGGACCGGCGCCGCATCCCCGCGGGGGGATCGGCGGCATCCGCATGCCGCGACTTCCCGAGGCCGCGCCTCGGAGAGGGTTTCCCGTCGTCGCGACCGTTGCGCCGGTCATCGGCTCCCTCGCGCTGTGGGCGGTGATGCGTTCACCCTCCGTGCTCGTCTTCGCCCTCCTCGGCCCTCTCGTCGCCGTCGCGAGCCTGGGGGATGCCGCCATCCAGAATCGACGCAGGGCGGCGAGCGAACGGAAACGGTTCGCCGCGGAACTGGAGCAGGCGCATGAGGCGGTCGCGCTCGAACACGACAGAGAGGCGGCGGAGCTCGGCGCGAGGCACCGGAATCTGCGCGCCCTCGCTTCGGCATCCAGGCGCGATCCGGAACGGTGGCGGGGAAGTCTGGATTCTCTTCTCGCGGTCGTAGCGGGAACGGGGCGCCTGCACAGCGCAGTCGAGCTCGGGGGAGGCGAGCCCGTTCTCGGCGGAACCTCCGACGCCGGGCTCGGGCAAGACCTGATCGCACTGCGCCGCCGTGCCGAGATCGTCGACCGGGCGCCCGTCGTGGTGGACGCGCGGAGGGGGATCGGGGTGTGCGGGCCGCCCGTGCTCGCCGCGGCATGTGCCAGGGGCATCGTCCTGCAGCTGGCCAATGCCCTCTCTCCCGCCGATCACGAGCTCGTGGCGGTGGGAGGGTGGGGTGCCGATTGGCTGGAATGCCTTCCGCACCGGGTGATGGTGTCCTCGGGAGAGCGGGCGGGTTCCGTCGCGCGGGTCGAGTTCCACCGCACCGGCCTCGACCGTTCCGGTGCGAGCGGCGACCGGGGGGCGAGCGGCGATCGGAGTGCGGGTTCGGCTTCCGTGGTGCTGGTGGCCCTCGCGCAGACGGTCGACGCCCTGCCTCGGGAGTGCCGGATCGTGCTCCGGGTCGACGGTGCTTCGTCCGCCCGGGTGCTGCCTCCTCCCGCCGGCTCCGCCGACGCGACCGTGGAGCCGGAACTTGTCTCCCTGGAGCAGGCCCGCGCGTTCGCCGGATTCCTGTCCGAAGCGGCCGAAGCCGCGGGAGTCGTGGGCGCCGCGGCGGGCCTCCCCGAAAGCCTGGCGTTCCGGACGCTGTATCCCGAGGAGAGCCTGGTCCGGGGTGTTCCGGGTGCGCAGGGCGAGCGCAGGGACACGCTCGCCTGCACCCCCGCCTGGGGCGCGGCCGGGCCGGTGACCCTCGATCTCGTCGCGGACGGGCCACACGCCATCGTCGGGGGCACGACGGGCAGCGGCAAGAGCGAGTTCCTGGTGAGCTGGGTGCTCGCCATGGCCGCGCAGTTCGGACCGGATGTCGTGACCTTCCTGCTGGTCGACTTCAAGGGTGGCGCCTCGTTCGCGGCCGTGCAGGATCTCCCGCACAGTGTCGGGCTGATCACCGACCTGGACGACCGTTCGGCCCGTCGGGCGCTCACCAGTCTGCGGGCGGAGCTGCGCTACCGGGAGCGCACGCTCGCGGATGCCGGGGTGCGGTCGATCGAGCAGCTCACGGGGCGGGATCCGCTGCCGAGGCTCGTGATCGTCGTCGACGAGTTCGCGGCCATGGTGCAGGACTTTCCCGAACTGCACGAATTATTCGCCGATCTGGCATCCAGAGGGCGTTCGCTCGGAGTGCACCTGATCCTCTGCACCCAGCGGCCCGCGGGGGTCGTGCGCGACGCGGTGCTCGCCAATTGCACCCTGCGGGTCTCCCTCCGGGTCAACAACCGGGCGGACAGCACGGCGGTGATCGGCTCTGCTGCGGCGGCCGAGCTGCCGCGGCATCCGCTCGGGCGCGCACTGCTGTGCGTCTCCGGCGGGGAGCCTCGGGCGGTGCAGATCGCGCTCGCCCGGCCCGCAGACAGCGAACTGGTCGCCCGGAGGTGGGCGGAGGAGGCGGTCCACGGCCAAGGGCGCCCCGGAGTGCGCAGGCCCTGGTGCGACCCGCTCCCGGCGCTGGTCCGTCTGGAAGACCTCGGCCGGGTCGACGGAGGCCTGGTTTTCGGCCTCGCCGACCTTCCCCAGGAGCAACGGCAGACACCCGCCGCCTACCGGCCGGACGACCACGGGAGTCTGCTGGTGATCGGCGCCCATCGCTCGGGCAAGAGCGGCCTGCTCGCGGCCATCGCCGCCGCGGCCGGAGGAGAGGGGCTGGTCGAGGTCGTCCCGAGCGACCAGGAAGGCGCCTGGGATGCCATCGCCGGGAGGCTGGCCGCCGTCCGTGCAGGGGACAGGAGCCGGCGCGTGCTGCTGCTCGACGATGTCGACGCACTCCTCGGCAGCTATCCGGAAGAATACGCCCACGCTTTCACCGAGCTCGTGACGGCGCTCCTGCGCGAGGGCGGGCGCTCCGGCACCCAGCTCGTGCTCACCGCGTGCAGGCTCGGTTCGGGCCTTCAGCCCGTTGCGACGCTGTGCGATTCGCGGCTGCTGCTGCGGCTGCCCAACAAGCAGGAACACGTCCTCGCAGGCGGGGAGCCCGCCGAGTTCGATCCGCAGCTCCGCCCGGGAGGGGGGTACTGGCGCGGCGATCGGGTGCAGGTGGGAGTGCCCGCCGCCAGGCCGCCCGTCGTCGGGCCATCCGGTGTCGGGCCATCCGCCGCCCGACCATTCGCGGCAGGGTCGGTTGCGACGGCTCCTTCGGCGCGGTGGGACCGCTGGCCGGGCTGGGCGGTCGTGACGGCACGGCCTGGAGAGCTGGTCCGAGCGCTGTCGGGCGAGGGGCGGGAGGGAGAGACCCCCTGCCTTCCGGCGGGATGGAAGGCGGTGCAACTGGGCGCGAGCTCTTCCCTGTCCGGGGTGCCGGGAGGCGCGGATCCGGGTGAAGCCGCCGGCGGGCTGGCCGTCGGCACGGCGACCGGCGCCGGCACCGGGTCGATCGGGAGGGTCGTCGTCGCCGACGCCGCGAGCTGGCAGTCGCACTGGGGACTGATCGGCGCAGTGAATGCGACCATGCCGATCCTGTTCGACGGATGCAGCATCGCCGAGTTCCGTGCGATCAGCACGCTGCGCACACTTCCGCCGCCGATCTCGCCGGGTTCCGGTGCGGTGTGGATGCTCACACCCGATGGCGCGATCGGCAGGGTGCTGCCCCCATGGAAGGCGTTGGGGTAGGATTCCGGTCCCATCTCTGACGTGAAGGCGAAACACACACGATTCCGTATCAAAAATCGCGATTGGGTGCTGATTTCGTAACATTTGTCGTTGGATTTAGTCGTTTCGGTTACTTTTGGGTGGAATCCGACGACGTACTGTGCCAGTATCGAGCAACACAGGACAAAGCCGTCCGCTCGATACGCCTTGTCGTAAAGGAGTTGCATTCACATGGTCAAGCCATTGCCAGAAGATCCGTTCATCCGCAGCCTCGTCCTTCAGGCGCAGCGCATGCAGTTATCGCGTCGTGGGATGTTGAAGGGCGCAGGCGTCGGAGCCGCAGCGCTCGCCCTTGCGGCCTGTTCCAGCGGGGCTCCTGTGAAACTCAAGGCGGCGAAGGACAAGTCCGACAGCGACAAGATCGTGCGCTGGGACAACTGGGCCCTCTACCTCGACGTCGACGACGCGGGCAACTACCCGACTCTCGAGGCGTTCGAGAAGAAGACCGGCATCAAGGCCACATACACCGAGGCCGTCGACGACAACAACACCTACTACGGCAAGGTCAAGGACCAGCTGAAGCTGGGCCAGGACATCGGATGCGACACCGTCTGCCTCACCGACTGGATGGTCGACCGGTTGATCCGGTTCGGGTACACCCAGGAACTCGACCACGCCAACATGCCGAACTTCAAGAACCTGGTCCCGACCTACCTCGATGTCGACTTCGACAAGGGCCGCAAGATGTCCATCCCGTGGCAGGGCGGTTTCGCGGGAATCGCCTGGAACAAGGACGAACTTCCGGGCGGGCTCAAGTCCGTCTCCGACCTGTGGGACAAGTCGCTCAAGGGCCGCGTCGGCGTGCTCTCCGAGATGCGCGACACCATGGGCTGCATCATGCAGGACCTCGGAACCCAGATCGACGGCAAGTGGGGCGACGCCGAGTACACCGCCGCGATCGACGTGCTGCAGAAGCAGGTGGACGACGGTCAGATCCGCAACATCAAGGGCAACTCCTACAAGGAGGACCTCCAGAACGGCGACACCCTCGCGGCCATCGTCTGGTCGGGTGACATCACCCAGCTCAACGCCGAGGCCGGGGACCACTGGGATTTCGCCATTCCCGACAAGGGCGGAACGCTCTGGAACGACAACTTCGTGATCCCGATCGGCTCGACGCACAAGAAGAACGCCGAGACCCTCATCAACTACTACTACGACCCCGAGGTCGCGGCGCAGGTCGCGGCGTACGTGAACTACATCCCGCCGGTGGTCGGCACGAAGGAAGCGATGATGGCCCTCGACCCGGAGCTCGCCGACAACCAGCTCATCTTCCCGAGCGAGGAGACGCTGTCGAACACCCACGTGTTCCGCAGCCTCTCGAGCAGCGAGGAGCAGAAGTACGGCACGCAGTTCCAGGCCATCCTGCTCGGGGCCTGAGAATGGCATCCGGGGCCTTCGCCGAGAGCGGGGCGGACCTCGAGCTGCTCGGCATCACGAAGCGTTTTCCAGGGTTCACTGCGATCGAACACCTCGACCTGACCATCCCGGCCGGATCGTTCTTCGCCCTGCTCGGCCCGTCCGGGTGCGGCAAGACGACGACGCTGCGCCTGGTGGCCGGGCTCGAGGAGCCGACGGAGGGCCGCATCCTCATCGGCGGCAAGGATGTGACGACGCTCAAGCCGTACCAGCGCCCGGTCAACACGGTGTTCCAGAGCTATGCGCTGTTCCCGCACATGACCGTCCTGGAGAACGTGGCCTTCGGACTGCGCCGCCGCAAGATCGCGGACCCCGTGGCGAAGGCCCAGGAAGCCCTGCGCCTGGTCGAGCTGGAGCACCTGGCCACCCGCAAGCCGCAGCAGCTTTCCGGCGGGCAGCAGCAGCGCGTCGCCCTGGCGCGGGCCGTCGTGAACCGGCCCGCCCTGTTGCTGCTCGATGAGCCGCTCGGCGCGCTCGACCTCAAGCTCCGCCGGCAGATGCAGCTGGAGCTCAAGTCGATCCAGGAGGAGGTCGGCCTGACCTTCCTCCACGTCACCCACGACCAGGAAGAGGCCATGACCATGGCCGACACCGTCGCAGTCATGAACAAGGGCCGCATCGAGCAGCTCGGCGCGCCGGAAGAGCTCTACGAGCTCCCGCGCACGGCGTTCGTCGCGAACTTCCTCGGCCAGTCGAACCTGTTCACCGGCGAGGTGGTGGGCACGACCAGCACGAGCATCACGGTCGGCATCGAGGGCGTCAAGATCGTCGTGCCGAAGGCGCGCGCGCAACGTCACGCCGGGGAAGTCACGGTGGGGATCAGGCCGGAGAAACTCCACCTGCTCACCGAGGAGCCGAAGGTCGAGACCGGCACGAACGTGCTCGGGCCCGGCCGGGTCATCGACGTCTCCTTCAGCGGGGTCAGCACCCAGTACATCGTCGCCATCCCCGGAGTCGGCACGGTCATCGTGTTCTCGCAGAACCTGGGCTTCGGGCCGGTCATCGCCGACGGCGCCGAGGTGTGGGTCGGCTGGCAGGTCGACCACGGCTTCGGCCTGGAGGACGACCCGGGAGAGACGCCGCGCTTCCCCGCGGACACCGACACGGCGACCATCGCGGTGCAGAAGAAACGCGCCCTGATGTCGGAGCTCGAGGAGGCCTAGGGTGGCCTTCAGCGCATTCGCGACCGGGACGGCGCAGGAGCAGGCGCCTCGGCGCAAGAGCAAGATCGCCCTGTTCCTGCTGCTGCCCGGCATCCTGTATCTCGCCCTGTTCTTCCTGGTGCCGCTGGTCTCCCTCGTCATCACCTCGTTCCAAGCACCGATCCCGAACGGCGACATCGGCGAGTACCAGACCGCGTTCCGGTGGGAGAACTACACGGATGCGATCGGCCTGTACGGCGAGCACATCCTGCGGTCGTTCCTGTACGCGATCGCCGCCACGATCTTCGCCCTGCTGTTCAGCTACCCGCTCGCCTACTTCATCGGCGTCAAGGCGCGGCGCTGGCCGCTGCTGCAGAACCTCATGCTCGTGCTCGTCATCGCGCCGTTCTTCATCAGCTTCCTGCTGCGCACCCTGGCCTGGAAGTCGATCCTCTCCGATGAGTCCGTGGTGATCACGGGGCTGAAAGCCCTCGCCCTGATGGCGCCGGACGCCCACTTCACCGGCACCCCGGCCGCCGTGATCTTCGGTCTCACCTACAACTTCATCCCGTTCATGACGCTTCCGCTGTATTCGACGCTCGAACGCCTCGACACCCGGCTGCTCGAGGCCGGCGGCGACCTGTACTCCCGCCCCTCGATGACCTTCTTCACGGTGACCGTTCCGCTGTCGATGTCGGGCATCGTGTCCGGCGTGCTGCTGACCTTCATCCCCGCGGCCGGCGACTACATCAACGCGAGCAGGGACTTCCTCGGCGGCACCGGCACGGCCATGATGGGCAACGTGATCGAGAGCAACTTCCTGGTCACGCTCAACTACCCGGCCGCCGCATCGCTGTCGATCATCCTGATGGCGGTCATCCTCGTGATGGTCACCGCCTACGTCAAGCGGAGCGGAACGGAGGATCTCCTGTGACGGTTCAAGAGGGCCTCGTGCTCGGCGAGGCGGTCACCGCGCCGAAGCCTCCGGTTCGCCGCGGCACCCGGTTCGGGCTCGGGTCCTGGCTGCTTCCCGCGTACACGCTGATCGCGCTCGTGTTCCTGCTCATTCCGATCGTGTACACCTTCGTGTTCTCCTTCAACAACTCGGTGAAGTGGAACATCGTCTGGCGCGGATTCACCCTCGACAAGTGGGCGAACGTCTGCGACAAGGCCGAGGTGTGCGAGGCGTTCGGCAACAGCCTCGTCATCGGGGTGGTCGCGACGGTCTGCGCGACGATCCTCGGGACGATGATCGCCATCGCCCTCGTGCGCTACCGCTTCCGCTTCCGCTCCGCGATCAGCCTGCTGCTGTTCCTCCCGATGGCGACCCCCGAGGTCGTCCTGGGTGCGGGACTCGCGGCGGAGTTCCTGAGCGCGGGGGTCGAGAAGGGGCTCCTGACCATCATCATCGCCCACGTGATGTTCTGCGTGAGCTTCGTCGTCGTGACGGTCAAGGCGCGCGTGTCGACGCTCGACCCCGCCCTGGAGGAGGCCGGACGCGATCTCTACGGTTCGCCGAGCCAGGTGTTCTGGCGGATCACCTTCCCGCTCCTGCTGCCCGGCATCGTCGCCGCGGCGCTGCTCTCCTTCGCGCTGAGCTTCGACGACTTCATCATCACGAACTTCAACTCGGGCACGACGAGCACCTTCCCGAAGTACATCTACATCTCGGCCGCGAGGGGAATCCCCGCCGAGGCGAACGTGATCGCCTCCGCGGTGTTCATCCTCGCGATCATCCTCGTGCTGGTGTCACAGATCTCCTCCGCCATGAGGCGGAAGAGGCAGGCGAGAATTGGATAGGACGGTGTGGGCGTGACGGGCTTTGGGGATCGCGAACGACTCGCGGAGCTATGGCGCATCGAAACCGAGACCTTCCGCGCGGCGCGGCCGCAGTCGGAGCGGTTGTGGCGGGAGGCGACCCTGCACCTGCCGGACGGCGTTCCCATGCTCTGGATGGCCAAGTGGCCCGGACCCTGGCCCGTCTACGTGGATGAGGCGCACGGCGCGCACTTCAGCTGTGTCGACGGCATCGACCACGTGGACCTCTGCCTGGGGGACACCGGGGCGATGTGCGGGCACGCGCCGGCGGCATCCGTCCGTGCCATCTCGGAGCAACTCGCCAAGGGCTCGACCTTCATGCTCCCGACGGCGGATGCCGCGGCCGCGGCCGAACTGCTCACCGAGCGCTTCGGGGTGCCGAGCTGGCAATTCACGCTCTCGGCGACGGACGCGAACCGCAGCCTCATCCGCTACGCCCGCCAGGTGACCGGACGCCCGAAGATCGTCGTGCACGACTACTGCTACCACGGCTCGGTCGACGAGGCCTTCGCGACCCTGGATTCCGACGGCGCGGTGATCGAGCGGCGCGGCAACATCGGCGCCCCCGTCCCGCCGTCCGAGACGACCGCGGTCGTGCCGTTCAACGATGTCGCGGCCCTCGAGGCGGCGCTGGCGACGGGCGAGATCGCCGCGGTGCTCATGGAGCCCGCGCTCACCAACATCGGCATCGTGCTGCCGGATGCCGGCTACCATGCCGCCGTCCGCGAGCTGTGCACCCGCTTCGGCGCCATCCTCATCATCGACGAGACCCACACCTTCAGCGCGGGCCCCGGCGGCATGATCGCCCGGGACGGGCTCGAGCCGGATGCCGTGGTCGTCGGCAAGAGCATCGGCGGCGGCATCCCGGCCGCGGCCTTCGGCATGACCGAGTCGTTCGCGGCTCTCGTGCGCTCCAGCCTCGAACTCGAGGACATCGACGTCGGGGGAGTGGGCGGAACCCTCGCGGGGAACGCCGTCTCTCTCGCCGGCATCCGGGCGACCCTGTCGGAGGTGCTCACCCCCGCGGCGTTCGTCAGGATGATCGCCCGCTCGACCGAGTGGACGGTCGGCGTGCAGGCCGCGATCGACGAGTTCGAGGTCCCCTGGCAGGTCACCCAGCTGGGGGCGCGCTCCGAGTACAGCTTCCGGCCGACCCCGCCCCACGACGGCGCCGAGGCCGCTGCGGCCGACGACTTCGAACTGCAGCAGTACCTGCACCTCTTCGCCCTCAACCGCGGCATCCTGATCACCCCGTTCCACAACATGGCGCTCATGTCGCCCGCGACGACCGCGGCCGATGTCGAGCGCCACACCGTGGTGTTCCGCGAGGCGGTCGTCAGCCTCTTCGCGTGACGGGCCCCGACGACGGAGTCACGCCGAGCGCTGGTAGGCGCGGAACGCGAGGGTGGCGAGCGCCGTCATCACGAGGGTGAGGGCCGCCAGCAGGCCAAGGTTCGACCACACCGCGGCCCAGTCCGGCGCATCCTGGAGCGCCTGCCGCCCCGCGACGACGGACCACTCGAAGGGGTTGAACCTCGCGACGTTCCCCACCCACTCCGGCGAGAGCGCCGTGTCCATGATCGCCGAGCTGAGGAACATCAGCGGGAACGAGATGAGCTGCGAGATGCCGATCAGCGCGGTCTGCTGTTTCGCGAGCAGGGCGACCGCGTTCGAGAACGCCGCGAGCGATCGCGTGCCGGGCCGCCATAGACGAAGGTCGCGGGCCCGAGCACCCGGCTGACCACGGCGCGAGCCTGGCCAGGGCCTCCTTGTACTCGCCTATCGGCAGGCGGATACTGTGTGCACAGTGCCGAGCGAGGGGAGGTGAGAACGATGGACAGAGTGATGGTCGACTGCCGAAAGACACCGAGTGACGCGAACTGTCAGGTGACTATTGCGGGCACGCATGACGAGGTCATGGAGCTCGCGGTCTGGCACGACGTGACCGCTCACGGTCATGTCGACGGACCGGAGTTGCGGGCCGCGATCGAAAGGGACATGACCACCGTCGAGCCGGCGATGGCGTGATCTCTCCTGCGGTCTACGGGGCGAGCTGCATCTGATTGTGCCCACGGCCTCATCGGTGTTCACACCGCAACGGCGTTGGACAGTCGCAGCTCGCCGACGGGGACCCCGTGGCCGAGCACCGGTTCGGTGACCTCGGCTGCGACGCCCCGCGCCCGGTCGGCGTCGACGACGCCGGCCGAAGCGAGGAGGCCGAGGGCGACCAGGAAGATCGCCCGCGGGCTTCCGTCGAGCATCTTGAGCGCCACGGCGGTGCCGTCCGGAGCGCCGAGCACCATCACGCCCTCCGCGCCCTCCTTCGCGAACAGCCCGAGCCTCTCGGTGATGACGGTGTTGGGCTCGCCGGGGCCGTCGATCGCCCAGGGATTCGCGATCACAGCCGAGACGAGCCGGGCGGCGGGGCTCGTGGGATTGCCGACGGGGGAGCCGGCCACGCGGCCGATGGCCGTGGCGAGGCCGCGCAGGGTGACCGCGAACAGCGGCGCACCGCATCCGTCGACGCCGAGGTGGGCGATCGCCTCGCCGGTGAACTCCTCCACCGTGGCGCGCACGAGCTGTTGCAGCGGATGCGCGGGGTCGAGGTAGCCGCCGACCGGCCAGTCGTTCCGCACGCAGGCCGCGAGGAACGCCGCGTGCTTGCCCGAACAGTTCATGGCGGTGCGGCGTTTGCCGAGGCCCTCGGCTCTCGCGACGAAGGCGGAGTCCGCGTCGCCGGGCCAGTCGGCGGGGCACTGCAGCGCGCCCTCGTCGAGGCCGGCCGCAGCGAGGATGTCGTGCACGACCGCGATATGCCGCGCGGTCCCCGTGTGGCTGGCCATGGCCAGCGCGAGCCGCTCGCCGTCGAGCTGCAGACCGGAGCGCAGGACCGCGATGGCCTGCAGCGGCTTGAGGGCGGAGCGCGGGTAGACGACCGCGTCGGCGTTGCCGAACTCGCGCAGCACCGATCCATCCGGCGCGACCACGACGGCGGCGCCGAGGTGGCGGGACTCGATCATCCCGGAGCGTTCGAGCACCGCGAGTTCGACGGAACCGGACGCGTCGAGCGGCCTGGGCGCGAGAGGGGCGTCGTCCAGCGCGAATGCTCCCCCCACCTAGCTGACGGCCTTCTTCAGCAGCTCCACCAGCCGCTTCCGATCGGCGGCGGTCAGCTTGGTCACGGCGTAGGCATTCGGCCAGAAGGTGCCTTCGTCGAGGTTCGCGTCCGGCTGGAAACCGATGGTGGCATACCGCACCGAGAACTTGGCTGCGGCCTGGAAGAACACCACCACCTTGCCGTCGGCGTTGGTGTACGCGGGCATGCCGTACCAGGTCTTCGCCCCCAAAGTTGTGTGCTCCTTGACCAGCTGGTGCAGAGTCTCGGCCAGCTCCTTGTCCGTGCCCGTCATCTCCGCGATCGCCGCCAGGCACGCCGCCTCCAGATCGGCGCCCGCCTTTGCCGCCTTTGCTTCGGCCGCAGCCGCCCGCATCGCGGCCTTTTCCTCTTTGCTGAAAGTGGTGCTCATGGTCTATCCCCTCCAATGGTCCGCCCTACGGCAACCACTGTAGGCGCAACCGGAGGGGTGCGCTTCTCCGATGCTGCTCGGCTTGGCCGGCATCCGCACGATGCGACCCCAGAGTAGCGTTGGAACATGAATCTCGAGCACCACTACTCCGTCGAACTCGAATGGACGGGCAACCGAGGGACCGGCACGAGCGACTATCGCGCCTATGGCCGCGATCACGTGCTCTCGGCCTCGGGCAAGCACGACATCGTCGGATCGAGTGACCGCACCTTCCACGGCGACGCCGATCGGTGGAACCCGGAGGAGATGCTGCTCAGCGCCCTCAGCCAGTGCCACCTGCTGAGCTACCTGCACGTTGCGGCGGGCAACGGCGTCGTCGTCACCGCCTACCGGGACAGTCCGGTCGGGACGATGGTGCAGACGACGGATGGCGGCGGCAAGTTCACGACGGTCACCCTGCGCCCGGTGGTCACTGTCCAGTCCGCAGACATGGTGGACGCGGCGCGCACGGCACACCACGAGGCGAGCCTCAAGTGCTTCATCGCGGCATCCGTCAACTTCCCGGTGCTGCACGATCCGACGATCGTAGTCGGCTAAACTCATACAGCTTTTCCATAGGCTGATCATGGAGACTCGTTCCGTCTCATTTCTCGAGCCTCACCTCCTTGCATCGCCATATCCATTACCGCAGAGAGCAGTTTCGTGCTTAAATCGCATTCCCGGTCGTATTCGAAAATCCTGAGCACAATCGCCGTCGCCGGGCTTCTGGTGTCGCTCGTGGGGTGCAGCAGCGGCACGCCGGGCAGCTCCGACTGCGTCCCGACCAAGGCGGGGGACGCCAGCGCGAAGGTGCAGGTGACCGGCAAGCTGGGCACGGAGCCCAAGGTCACGATCCCGAAGAAGCTCACGAGCAAGACCACCGAGCGCACGGTCGCCATCGAGGGCAAGGGCCTCGAGGCCGAGCCCAACAGCGTCGTCGACATCGATTACGCGGTGTACAACACCACGAACGGCAAGAAGATCGACGCGACCACCTACGGGGCCAAGGGCACCTCGATCACCCTCGACAAGGCGAATCTGCTCCCCGGCCTGTACAAGGCCATCCACTGCTCGGCGCCCGGCGCGCGCGTGGTCGCGGTCATCCCGCCGGCCGACGCTTTCGGCACGGCCGGGTCGAGCGGTCTGGGCATCGCCGCGACGGATTCGATCGTTTTCGTGATCGACGTGCTCAAGACGGCCAAGCCGCAGAAGGTCCTGAAGAAGGCGGATGGCGCGGCAGTGGCCCCGAAGGACGGCTTCCCGACGGTGAAGCTCGCCGCGAACGGCGAGCCGACCATCACGATGCCGAAGGTCGACCCGCCGACCACGCTGTCGATCGAGGTGCTCAAGAAGGGCACGGGCAAGGTCGTCAAGGATGGCGCGACCGTCACCGTGCACTATGTCGGCGCCCTGTGGAAGGACGGCGGGATCTTCGACTCCAGCTGGAAGCGCGGTGCGCCCGCGACGTTCCCGACCACCGGTGTCGTCTCCGGCTTCGCGAAGGCGATGGTCGGGCAGACCGTCGGGTCCCAGGTCGTCGCGGTCATCCCGCCGGCCGACGGCTACGGGGCAGACGGGAACGTGGCGGACCCGAGCCAGCCCGACCAGATCTCGGCCACGGACACCATGGTGTTCGTGATCGACATCCTCGCCGTCAGCTAGCGCCCGAAGAGCTTGTCGAGCTCGCGGCGGTCGCGTTTGGTCGGCCGCCCGGCGCCCCTGTCGCGCTGGGCGATCACCGCGATCTGCTCCTTCGGGGGCGGCGGGGGAGTGAGGTCGTTCAGGCACTCCGCCGCGACGGGCGCACCGACCCGCTTGACGACGAGACGCCTCACCTGCACGATGCGTTCGAGGCCGTCGCCGCGCATCCGGATCTCGTCTCCGATCCGGATCGACTGCGCCGCCTTGACCCGTTCGCCGTTGACCCGCACGTGCCCGGCGCGGCAGGCCGCGGTCGCCGCCGAGCGGGTCTTGTAGAGGCGCACCGCCCACATCCAGGCGTCCACACGCGCGGTGACGGCGGCAGGCTGGGCGGCGATGGACGGAGGCATCCTCCCAGCGTACGAGCGTGGGCCGCCTGTGGCATAGAGCCGGGCGTCGCACTCGGGCTAGTTTGGTGGCTATGCGTCGAGTGATAGTGCTGGGGTCAACCGGGTCGATCGGGGTGCAGGCGCTCGAGGTGATCGCCGCCAATCGGGACCGTTTCGAGATCGTCGGCCTCGGCGCGGGCAGCAATCGTGTGCTTCTGGAGGCGCAGGCGGACGAGTTCGGGGTCGAGCACCTCTCGCTCGGTGCGCCGGAGGCCGAGCAACTGGTGCGCACGGTGCCGGCGGATGTCGTCCTCAACGGCATAACCGGCTCGGTCGGCCTCGGTCCCACCCTGGCAACCCTCGAGACCGGCGCGACGCTCGCCCTCGCCAACAAGGAGAGCCTCATCGTCGGCGGGGATCTCGTGAAGGCCGCCGCCGGGCCCGGGCAGCTCGTGCCGGTCGACTCCGAGCACTCCGCCATCGCGCAGGCGCTGCGCTCCGGCACGCGCGGCGAGGTGCGCCGGCTGGTGCTGACCGCATCGGGCGGCCCGTTCCGCGGGCGGAGCAGGGAGTCGTTGAGGGAGGTGACACCGCGCGAGGCGCTCGCGCATCCGACCTGGGACATGGGGCTCGTGGTGACCACGAACTCGTCGACGCTCGTGAACAAGGGGCTCGAGGTCATCGAGGCGCACCTGCTGTTCGACGTGCCGTACGACGACATCGAGGTGACGGTGCATCCGCAGTCGATCGTGCACTCGATGGTGGAGTTCGTGGACGGCTCCACGATCGCGCAGTGCTCTCCGCCGGACATGCGCCTGCCGATCTCGCTCGGGCTGGACTGGCCGAATCGGGTGGCCGGCGTCGGGGTGCCCCTCGACTGGAGCGCGGCGAGCAACTGGAGCTTCGAGCCGCTCGACGGCGACGCCTTCCCCGCGGTGGCGCTGGCGAAGTCGGTGGGCAAGGCCGGCGGCACCTGGCCCGCGGTGTTCAACGCGGCCAACGAGCAGGCCGTCCTCGCCTTCCACGCCGGGCGCCTCGGCTACCTCGACATCGTCGACACCGTTTCCGCGGTGGTGGATCGGCATTCGCCGCAGGAGGTGGCGACCACGCTCGACGGCGTGCTCGAGGCCGAGCGCTGGGCTCGCGAGGCGGCAGACAGGCTCATAACCTCTCGCCGGTAGACGCCGGCCCGATAGGCGCTGAGCTGGGTGAACGCTGGGCTCTCGTCCAGCCTTTCTCGCGTACGCTTTCGACGTGGAAACCGTGCTGCTCTACCTCCTCGGCGTCCTGGTCGTCGTGATCGGGCTGGCCGTGTCGATCGCGCTGCACGAGCTCGGCCACCTCAGCTTCGCCAAGCTGTTCAAGGTTCGCGTCGGGCAGTACATGATCGGCTTCGGCCCGACCCTGTTCTCGCGCAGGAAGGGCGAGACGGAGTACGGGATCAAGGCGATCCCGCTCGGCGGCTACATCTCGATGGCGGGCATGTACCCGCCCGCCCGCGAGGGAGGCAGGCCGCGCGACTCCGGCACGGACACCTTCCCCTTCAGCAGCGACAAGGACGGTAGCGACGCTGCCGAGAGCCACGCCGCCGGCCGCACCGCCAGCACCGGCTTCTTCCAGACCTTGGTTCAGGATGCCCGCACGGCCAGCGCAGACGCGGTCCCGATGGACGACGAGAACCGCTCCTTCTACCGCCTCCCGGTCTGGAAGCGCATCGTCATCATGCTCGCCGGCCCGTTCATGAACCTGGTCATCGCCGTCGTGCTGTTCGCCGTCGTGCTGAGCGGTTTCGGCATCCAGCAGCTCAGCACGACCATCGGCAGCGTCTCCACCTGCATCGTCGCTGCGACGGCGAAGGATCAGGCCTGCACCGCGAGCACTCCGAGGGCCCCGGGAGCGGTCGCGGGCATCAAGCCGGGGGACACGATCGTCAGCATCGACGGGACGCCGATCGACAGTTGGGTCCAGGCGACCGCGCTCATCCAGAAGTCGCCGGGCATCGCGCTCGACATCGTCGTGTCCCGCGACGGCAAGACGGAGCACGTCAGCGCGACGCCGGCTCTCACCGAGCGCTACCGCTACGCCGCGGACGGCACGACGGTGCTGAAGGACGCGAACGGCACATCGCTGACGCAGAAGGTCGGGATGCTCGGCATCGGCTCCGCCTACGAGCTCAAGCAGCAGCCGCTCACCGCGGTGCTTCCGGTGGTGGGAACCAACATCGCCCAGGTGACCCACGTCATCCTGAACCTGCCCGCGCGGCTGGTGGACGTCGCGAAGGCGGCATTCGGAACCGAGAAGCGCGACCCGAACGGCCCGATCAGCGTCGTGGGGATCGGCCGGATGGCGGGGGAGGTCACGAGCATCAACACCATCCCCATCGTGGACCGGATGTCGTACCTGGTCGGCCTGCTGGCCTCGGTCAACGTCGCGCTGCTGGTCTTGAACCTCGTGCCGCTGCTGCCCCTCGACGGCGGCCATGTCGCCGGGGCGCTCTGGGAGGGCATCCGTCGCTTCTTCGCGAAGCTGTTCAAGCGGAAGGACCCCGGGCCGGTGGACATCGCCAAGCTTGTGCCGCTGACCCTGGTCGTGGTGGTCGTGCTCGGTGCCATGAGTGTGCTGCTGATCTATGCAGACATTGTGAAGCCGATCACGGTGCTGTAGCCCGCGTAGTCTCAGCAACGGCACGGCGTCAACGCCTAAACTCGGACGATGCCCGCCATAAACCTCGGAATGCCCAGGTCGCCCGAAACTCTGGCTCCGCGTCGTAAGTCCCGCCAGATCTCGGTCGGCAAGGTGCTCGTCGGCGGCGACGCCCCGGTGAGCGTGCAGTCGATGACGACGACGCAGACCACCGACATCAACGCGACCCTGCAGCAGATCGCCGAGCTCACCGCCACCGGCTGCGACATCGTCCGCGTCGCCGTTCCGCACCAGGACGACGCCGACGCGCTGAAGGTCATCGCGGCGAAGAGTCAGATCCCGGTGATCGCCGACATCCACTTCCAGCCGCGCTACGTGTTCACCGCCATCGACGCAGGGGTCGGTGCCGTGCGGGTGAACCCCGGCAACATCCGCAAGTTCGACGACCAGGTCGGAGCCATCGCGACGGCGGCCAAGGCTGCAGGGGTGTCGATCCGCATCGGCGTGAACGCCGGCTCGCTCGAGCCGAGCCTGCTGCAGAAGTACGGCAGGGCGACCCCGGAGGCGCTCGTGGAGAGCGCGGTCTGGGAGGCGGGCCTGTTCGAGGAGCACGACTTCCACGACTTCAAGATCTCGGTGAAGCACAACGACCCGGTGACAATGGTGAAGGCCTATCGTCTGCTCGCGGAGCGGGGCGACTGGCCGCTGCACCTGGGGGTGACCGAGGCCGGGCCCGCCTTCCAGGGCACGATCAAGTCGGCGACCGCCTTCGGCATCCTGCTCTCCGAGGGGATCGGGGACACCATCCGCGTCTCGCTCTCCGCGCCGCCGGTCGAGGAGGTCAAGGTCGGCCTGCAGATCCTGCAGTCGCTGGGTCTGCGCGAGCGCCGGCTCGAGATCGTCTCCTGCCCGAGCTGCGGCCGCGCCCAAGTGGACGTGTACACGCTCGCGAACGAGGTGACGGATGGCCTGGAGGGCCTCACGGTGCCGCTGCGGGTCGCCGTCATGGGTTGTGTGGTCAACGGCCCCGGCGAGGCTCGCGAGGCCGATCTGGGCGTCGCCAGTGGCAACGGCAAGGGCCAGATCTTCGTGAAGGGCCAGGTCATCAAGACCGTCCCGGAGTCGGAAATCGTGGCGACTCTCATCGAGGAGGCGAACCGGCTCGCGGCCGAGGTGCCGGCCGGAGCGATCGGAGCCCCGCAGGTCGTCACGGCCTGAGTGAGGCCCCATAAACCGATTCCTCCCCCACAACTGGGGTCGTAAAAAGCGTGTTTGTACCCCGATATGGGGTTCACGCACCCTGTACGGGCTTATAGAGTCTAAACAGCAAGGGAGTTAGCCAAGGGATTGTACCCCGTTTACTTCCCTGCAGAGCATCGCGTCCGCCGCTGCCTTTCGGGTAGGCAGCGGCGGAGCGCGGCGTGCGGGGAAGACCCGCGGCTCCACTATTCGAGCCCCCCTCGAGGGATCCGCGGGTCGCCGTCGTCGAATCGATGCCGTCGGAGTGCCGCAGGGCGCCACGGCTAAGGTAGTTTCGTGCCAACACGCCTCTCCCACCTCTTCGTCCGTACCCTTCGTGAAGACCCCGCCGATGCGGAGGTCGCCAGCCACCGCCTCCTCGTGCGGGCCGGTTACATCCGTCGTCAGGCGCCGGGGGTGTTCGCCTGGCTGCCGCTCGGCCTCAAGGTGCGCCGCAAGATCGAGGCCATCGTCCGCGAGGAGATGGAGGCGGCCGGAGCGCAGGAGGTGCACTTTCCCGCGCTCCTGCCGCGCGAACCGTACGAGCAGACCGGGCGCTGGGCCGAATACGGGGACAGCCTCTTCCGCTTGAAGGATCGCAAGGGCGCCGACTACCTGCTCGCGCCCACCCACGAGGAGGCGTTCACGCTCCTCGTGAAGGACCTCTACGGTTCGTACAAGGATCTTCCGCTGTCGATCTACCAGATCCAGGACAAGTACCGCGACGAGGCGAGGCCGCGTGCCGGCCTCCTGCGCGGTCGCGAGTTCTCCATGAAGGACGCGTACTCCTTCGACTACACGGATGCCGGGCTCGACATCTCGTACCAGAAGCAGCGGGACGCCTACGAGCGGATCTTCCAACGGTTGGGCCTGGAGTACGTGATCGTGCAGGCGGACGCGGGCGCCATGGGCGGTTCGCGCAGCGAAGAGTTCCTGCACCCCACCCCGGTGGGCGAGGACACCTTCGTGCGCTCGGATGGCGGCTACGCGGCCAACGTCGAGGCGTTCCGCACCATCGCACCCGAGCCCCGCTCCTTCGAGAAGCTCACCCCGGCGGAGGTGTTCGACACCCCGGACTCGCCGACCATCCAGACCCTCGTGGACGCGGCGAACGCGCAGCACCCCCGCCCGGACGGTCGCACTTGGACGGCTGCGGACACGCTCAAGAACGTCGTGCTCGCGCTCACCCACCTCGACGGCACCCGCGAACTGGTCGTCGTCGGCCTGCCCGGCGACCGCGAGGTCGACCTGAAGCGGGCGGAGGTCGCCTTCGCCCCCGCCGAGGTGGAGCCGGCGACGGAGGAGGACTTCGTCAAGCAGGGCAAGTCGGGCAAGGCCGGGCTCGTCAAGGGCTATATCGGGCCGTGGTCGGCGGCCGGGCCGGTGCTCGGCGCATCTCCGGACGGCCCGGAGTCGGCCACCGGCATCCGTTACCTGGTCGACCCCCGGGTCTCCGACGGCACGGGGTGGATCACCGGAGCCAACGAGCACGGCAGGCACGTCTTCGGGCTGGTCGCCGGCCGCGATTTCACGGCGGACGGCATCGCCGAGGTGGCCGAAGTGCGTGCGGGGGACCCGGCGCCGGATGGCTCGGGGCCGGTCGAGCTGGCCCGCGGCATGGAGATCGGCCACGTGTTCCAACTCGGCCGCAAGTATGCCGAGGTGCTCGGCCTCAAGGTGCTCGACGAGAACGGCAAGCTCGTCACGGTCACCATGGGCTCATACGGCATCGGCGTGACCCGGATCATGGCCGTGATCGCCGAGGGAAACCACGACGAGAAGGGCCTCATCTGGCCCCGCAACGTCAGCCCGTTCGACGTCCATGTCATCGCCGCGACCAAGGAGCCCGTCGTCTACGAGGCGGCGGAGTCGCTCGTCGCCGAGTTGGAGGGCGCCCGCTTCGATGTGCTGTTCGACGACAGGCTGAAGGTCTCGCCCGGCGTGAAGTTCGGCGACGCCGAGCTGCTCGGCGTTCCCATCGTCGTGATCGTCGGCAAGGCCGTCGCCGAGGGCAACGTCGAGCTGTGGGATCGCCGGTCGGGGGAGCGCACGGTCGTTCCGCTCACGGGGCTCGTCGCCGCGATCCCCGCCGGGTAGCGGTTTCTCGCGGCAGAGTCCCGGGGCGGGGCGGATGCTGCGGCAGCCTTGGGCCGCTCGGTCGGGTACCGTAGACAGACGGCATCCGCCCACTGGTCGGCGGAGTCACAAGAACTTGAATAGTGGAGGCCCTCAGTGGACATCGATCTGAGCGTGCTGCGTCTCATGGAGCGCGAGCGTGAAATTCCCTTCGAGGAACTGGTCGTGATCATCGAGCAGGCGATTCTCACGGCCTACCTCAAGCACACCGGCCAGGTGGAGCGCAAGGACGGCACGCCGGCGGCGCGCGTCGATCTGGATCGCAAGACCGGGCACGTGAGCATCTTCGTGCCGGAGCTGAACGACGACGGCGAGGTCATCGGCGAGGCGGAGGACAGCCCGAGCGACTTCGGTCGGATCGGGGCGTTCGCGGCGAAGCAGGTCATCAACCAGCGGCTGCGCGACATCGCGGACGACCACGTGCTGGGGGAGTTCAAGGGCCGCGAGGGCGACATCGTCGCCGGGGTCATCCAGCAGGGGCCGAACCCCCGCATGATCCATGTCGACCTCGGCACGGTCGAGGCGATCCTGCCGCCGGAGGAGCAGGTGCCCGGCGAGGAGTACACGCACGGCTCCCGCATCCGCGTCTACGTCACGAGCGTGAGCAAGGGGCTCAAGGGCCCGCAGATCACCGTCTCGCGCACCCACCCGTCGCTGGTCCGCAAGCTGTTCGCCCTCGAGGTTCCGGAGATCGCCAGCGGCGCGGTGGAGATCATCTCGCTCGCCCGCGAGGCCGGCCACCGCACGAAGATCGCGGTCCGCGCCAACGAGCCGGGCGTGAACGCGAAGGGTTCCTGCATCGGCGAGCTGGGGCAGCGCGTGCGCGCGGTCACCGCAGAGCTCAACAACGAGAAGATCGACATCGTCGATTACAACGAAGACCTCGCGACCTTCGTGGCGAACGCGCTCTCGCCCTCGAAGGTCACCTCCGCGTTCGTGATCGATGCGGCGACGAAGGCCGTCCGTGCCCTCGTCCCCGACTACCAGCTCTCGCTGGCGATCGGCAAGGAGGGTCAGAACGCCCGCCTCGCCGCCAAATTGACCGGGGCGAGAATCGATATCCAGCCGGATTCGATACTCGAGTCCTAGCCGCTCCTACTTCGCGTCGCGCGGGCGGATGCGGCGGAATCCGGCCGCGAGAGCCCGCCATCCGACGAGGAAAGCGGCCAGAACCACGGTGGCGACGATGACGAAGGGGAGTTCTGCCGTCTGGCCCGCGAGCAGGCGCAACAGCAGTCCGATGACGACGGTGGAGAGCCAGAGCGGGATGCCGGGGAGCAGCACGCCGAGCGGCCGCCGCCAGGCCCGGATCACCAGCCAACCCACGGTGAGCCCGACGAGGAACGGCCACCAGGTCTCCGCAGTGCCGAGGAGGGTCAGCGCCTCATCGTGGCTGCGGCGGCCGATCACCACGAAGACGAAGACCAGCACGGCGTCGATGATCGCGGCAAGGGCGGCATTGCGGATGGCTGCGCGGGAAGCGGTCATGATGAGAAGTCTAGGGAAGGCGGCGCGGAATGCGGGAGGGTCTGAAGGGGTTGTCCACGAAGAGGTCTAGTATGGAACCGGTAAGAACCTGCCTTGGTTGCCGGAAACGCGCCGACAAGTCCTCCCTGTTGAGGGTCGTCGCGCGAGATGGAGAGGTGGTGGCGGATCAGTCCGCGACCCTTTCGGGCCGAGGCGCCTGGGTTCATCCCGCTCTCGAATGCGTCGAAGCTTCGATTGCACGCAAGGCCTTCGGCCGAGCGTTGAGAGTGGATGGACCGCTGCGGGCAGACGGGTTGATTGCAATGGTCGGTGCCCCATCCGGGACACCCGAACGAACAGGCTGATTGAACTATGGACAACTAATGAGCGGCTCGAAATGAGACCCGTCCGTAACTAACGGTCTGCCCCTGTCCGGGTGCAGGCCCAGACAGGAGAATTGTGGCTGCAAAACCACGCG